>Ga0157364_1001797_pt1 | contig 18935 bp, 5 predicted proteins | sample AttsexASBM2_FD_111476 | JGI IMG/M metagenome (GOLD analysis project Ga0157364, IMG submission 111476) | Fungus gardens microbial communities from leaf cutter ant in Ribeirão Preto, State of São Paulo, Brazil - Atta sexdens ASBM2 | ecosystem: Host-associated > Fungi > Mycelium > Unclassified ...
AGTTAATGATATTTTTATTTTTAGAGAGTTCCGATGAGGAAGAAAGATAAGGTCCATATATTGGCTACATTTCAATTAGGTAATTGTTGTTTTTTGTTTCAAACTTTGAGTGTCTCTTTCCCCTCTTCATCGATTAATATATATTGGGTTGTTCAAAAAATCATTGCGTTTTTTCTATAGATGGCGTTGTCCATGTTTATTTGTATGCGAGCGTGACATGAATGTTAAATAAAATAATTACGCGCGTTTTGTTGTTGACACTCAACCTAAAAACCAAAAAAAAAGTTGACGCGATTCAGTCGAGTTTTGTGCTTGCAATTGTGATTCGAACATGGAGAATTTTGAAGAGCATATTCGCCATATTCTGTTTTATTATTTCAAAAAAGGGAAGAAAACAACTGAAGCAAGGGAAAAGTTGCGTCGAGTTTACGGCAGAAATGTCGTCAAAAAACGCCAGTGCCAGAACTGGTTTGCCTGATTCCGTGATGGTGATTTTTCAATCAAAGATGTTCATCGTTCCGGTAGGCCTTCCAAGATTGATGACGATGAAATGGAAGCATTGGTGCAAGCAAATAAGCATTCAACGGTTCGGGAGCTACTGCTCTAAAAGTGTCCGTTGGAAGTGTTCATGGCCATTTGAAATCTAGGCTTCGTAAAGAAGCTCGATGTTTGGGTTGAAAGCACCGCATGAGTTGAAAGAAATTCATCTGACGAATTGCATTTGCGATCAACTCATCAAACGCGAAGAAAACGATCTATTCTTGAAGCGTTCGATCACGGGCGAAAAATGGATTGTTTACAACAATATCAGCCGAAAAAGAAGTTGGAGTAGGCAAGGTGAAGCACCGGAAAGGCAAGCAAAGGCGGAGAACCAAAAGAAGGTAATGCTGTCAATGTGGGATTGGAAAGGACCAGTCTTCTATGAGCTATTTCCAAAGAATAAAACGATTAATTCTGATGTCTACTGTGAGCAGCTGCAGAAATTAAGTAATGCCATCGCACAGAAACGTCCCAAGCTAATCAATCGTAAGAGTGTGGTGTCGTTCATCACGACAATGCGAGACCATACACAAGTTTGGTCACTCGGCAAAAATTGTTGCAACATGGTTGGGATGTGTTACCACATCCACCGTATAGCCCAGACCTTGCACCATCAGACTTCTATCTCTTTCGCTCCTTGCAAAACTCCTTGAATGGTAAAACGTTTGCTTCTGAAGACCTCATCAAACAGCATCTAGACAAGTTTCTCGCAGAGAAGGATGGGAAATTTTATGAACGTAGTATTATGAAGTTGGAAGATGGCAGAAGATCATCGAACAAAACCAATATATCATTGATTAAATTTTATATTAAATAAACACACCTGAAAATCAAATGAAAAAAACGCAATGACTTTTTGAACAACCCATATATTACTTATAACTATTCATTTGGGGTTCAAAAAAGATTTTAATTGTCTTCTCAAGATTGGACATATTCTAGATACTAGATGATTCGAGAAATCAAATAAAACCAGTCCTACATGGTATACAATACATGGTCATAATAACGAACTTTGAACAGCTGTAGCACTCAAGAGACTCATTTTACAAAATTGTGCATATGGAACTTTTTAATCCTTTTTTTATGCTCTACAATTTTGACTAGGTCTCAATGCTATTCAGCCGGAGCCCACACTGAGCATAGTCCTTTACAGAGTATGGAAATTTATCCATCATTCATTCTTGACTATTTCCAATAAACGAAAGTGGCGAAAGGGTTGAAATTCGTAGAATTTCAGGTAAACTATTTTCGCGCAGAATTACATCGAGGGACACAGGATAAGTAATTTTTATGAAAACATGGAGAACTTTAATTTTTTTATCAATTCATTTTGAATATATTTCTTTCCACGAATTTCAGAGCTTCTTAATTTGCTATTTTCCATAATATATTTGATCTCCATATTCTCGTTTAAACAGCTCATCCTGTATTAGATTAAAAATGATAAGAAACAACTTCGATGTATAAGTGCTTGTACAGTGCTCGAATGCTCGAAATCAAATGCGAACGTCTGATTGTTTTCATCGTTTTCTTTTGTAATGAAATTTATATAGATATTAATTTCTTTTGTCAACTATGACGTTCTAAGAGTGAATTCGAGACTAATTTTTGTGCTTGTTTTTTCTTTCTATAATATAGGTACACCGACTCGAGTTAAACCTGAAAATTAAAAAAAAACACTTTGCACAGAAAAACGGCATCTCTTATATAGACACAATATACGTAAATTTGTTATACAAAAGGATTCATTTAATTTAAGAAGTCGATCTATCTCGATATTATTTAATTCATATTCTTTTTATATTGCGAATAATTTATTTAATAGAAAAATAAAAATTAGAGTGAATTGGATTAAATAAATTATATTTAAAACTAATTAATAAAATATAAATTATTTTAGTTTATTTACATTTTTTAAATATCTTTCCCGCTTTTTAAATAATTTTTGTTACGATTTTTACACCAATATTAATTTAGTGACATTTTAATTATTTTTTCATGTATTTTTTAATAAAAAATTATTGAAGAAACATAAATTTTACCCAAAAATATTGTTTTAAATATAATTGAAAATGTTTTCACAAAAATATTATATTATGTTTATAGAAAGAATTAAAATTTAATGGAATAATAGTAACAATTTTTCTTTAAAAAAAAATTTGATTCAGATGCTTTTCAGTTTTATGGGATCAGATTATCTATCAGATAATCGAGCAAAACTTGTACTATGCTTAATTATCATCAGATAATCTCATCGATAAAAAAGTGACGCCGTTTTTTTCACTTTAAGCTTTTTTCAACTTTGATTCAGTTTTCTTAATAAAAAAAGTCATATTTTTTATTAGTGATCGTTAATGGAATGTTTTAGAATATTTTAAATTGATTTTGTTACGCGTTTTAAGATCAATTGTCTCAACGCAATTACGCTATATTTTATTAATAAAGAAATAATATATAATTTTTTAGGCAGCAATAAGCAATTAGTCCATATTATATCAAAATAATATGTACTATTTGCTCACTATATTTAGATATAGACATTTGTTAATTAAATATATCAACATATTGCTCTTGTGTGTATATTTAAAATTATAAATATTTCTTAAAAGCTTTAAAGATTAGAGAACATTGAATGTATTATAAATAAATCCGGATCAAGTTCTGCAAGAAGGAAACAATTAAGAGTATTTGATTTATCGATCAATTCTCCATTCCTGTAGAAATTGTTCCAATTTTCAAATGAAACTGTTGCAACTTATAAAATGACAGTTTCTTGTTTTAACTCGATATAGCACATTTAACATTAAAACAAAGTTCTGATCACATTCATTTTTTCATAAGGATCTCATTCATACATTATCGAAGGATCGTCCGTTCTTATATATATAATGGATATGAAACTCTTTTCTTCTTTTGATCTTTGAATGAAAAACGCACAATTAAAAATTCGAAACGACGAGTGCAAAGTCAAGCGCTAATTAATTAAAGCTTTGGTCTACTATCGTATGTTGATGTTAGGATTAGATTTGCTGTTAAATACTCGAATGTTCGAAAGGTAACCGCATAATTAATTACTCCAAGCTTTGTAATTATTAGAAAAAATTAGAAAAAATTAATTAGATTAGAAAAAAATTTTCTGATATATGTACTTAAAATATTTATCGAGTATTAAATTAAGTATAAGTACTTATAGAATACTTAATTTCGATTTAAGAAAATTCGCTCAGATATTTAATTATAAACGATATTTTTTATTAATATTCGCAATTTAATTTAATTTTAATTTGTATTTAATTGTTTTCAAAATTTGTACGCTAGATATAACTGATTGTTATTGTAAGAATATGCTCTTGGAGTAATGGAATAATTATCGACCCGAATATTCGCAATTCAAGCATGCGGATACTCGAGAAATCCCATTTTGGAATAATTACCACACACAGCTGGAATATTATTATTGAATATTCGAATTATACGTTGCACACTTCGAGTAATTCCGACGGTACTGAGTGGAATGCGTCCAGGAATCATATTTCCGAGTTGAATGCGTTGCAATTACAAAATCAGCAGAACATACTTGGACTTCTCGAGAAATTCTCCGCGTCCGTATGGATTCCTGCGGGTTTACTTGTAAACGCGAAGAAACAGAGTACATGTGCTGTACAAAACGATTTAACATATGAACACAAAAGCCCCAAGTCACTCAATGCATACTTACGCGAAATATTGTACATTGAATTACGCTAGAAAAGGTGCCTTTAATCCTCCCACGCAGATATACAGAGGTGATGATTCATTTAATTTTAACAGGCAAATATTTCCAAATAAAAGTTGTATTTCCAATAAAAGTTGGTATCAAGAAGAATCTACAATGATGACGATGATCTCTCTCTATACAACTTTTATTTAGAATGTTTTTTGATAAAATTTCATATTTTCAAAATACTTGCCTGTTAAGATTAAAATAAATCAGTCTGTACCTATATTCCATGCATGAATAAAATATTTTAAATAAAAGCGTTGAACATATATTAAATTATGTACAATATAATTTGAATAATTTGATTAAAATTTTTTAATATATTGAATATATTGAAATATTAAATCTCTTTCAATTAGTACATAATAATAATAAATTATTATATATATATTTATTATAAATTATTATATATATATATATATATATATATATATTTTCAAAAGTAAAATTATTTTACATTTGAAATAGTAAATCTTTTCATCTGAAGAACTTTTTCCTTGCTAATTAAAAATGCTTTGATTTTTCTTCGCACATTTAAAACGTGAGAGGATTAATAAGAACAATAATTACTCTGCTAATTCTCGACATACAATCAGTTAAATCGTATATTATTACATTTTCTACTACCGACTCTACCACCCATCTTTGATATATTATTATATTTAGTCCCGAAAATAACATCCGTACAAAATTGACTACAGCCGATTGCTTTTATGATGTGTGTGTTTGAGTAGGTCATTTTTAAATCATTTTCGTGCGATGACAAAGTGAAATTCATCAATTACTCTATGCCTTACATTACTTCATTTCTTTTCGTTCATTTCTATCTTACTTTTTCTTCTTTCCCTATCTCTTTCCATGTGAAATAGGATGTGTATATACGTATTGACCTGGGATTTTCCGACCGGTAGTGCTAAATTGTGTTTATAGGATTGAGTGAAACGCTCTATGAAGATAAAAAAATATGCGACGATCTGCATAATAAAGATATCATTTGTTCATTTTTTTATACGTATATGTAAGTGTTGTTATCCTCTTATTTTCTCGCTTTCCTTTGTTGAACAAAATATTGAATGTTTAATTTTAAATTAATTTTAAATTATTATTAAACAAAAATTACATTAATTAAATTGCTAAATAATATTTAAAATGATAATTATAAAAGAATATTTCTTAAAATGATAATTTATCATTCTTATTATACAAAGTCATCAAAAATACTTCGTATACGTAGTGTATGTTATAATAATAATTAAACACACACATTATTTGTGGATTTTACATTTTTGTTCAATTTAAATATAATCTCTAAAAAAAACTCTATTTAAATATGTATTTTTTTCGATATTCGATGTACTAATAATAATTATAGTTATCTTTATTGTATTTAATGATAATAAAAATGAAAATTGCGTTATTACTAACATAAAATGGTAAATTCTTGCATAAATATATTGCTGTAATCATAGTCTTAAAATATCTTTGAGATATGGCGTTTATACGGACGAAATGGTTAAAGATCCGTATATTGCATAAATCATTTGCAAAGTTTGCCCAACACCGGATGAGATCGCTTATAAAAGGATGCGAGTCTCACATTTTCATCAGGATTACGCACTTTGCATTCTGAAATTGCATTTTACGTATTATATATTCTCGTTGGAATAGACGGTGATACAAGTTGGTGTTTGGTCCATGGCATAGCTCTCTCTTATTTTTATTAATAGTTACTCGTATCGATCACAATATTAACTTCGATATCGTCGTGGAACTAAAACTCGTGCTCATAGTTGCGCTTGTGACTTAGCTCCTAGAAAAAGATCGTGATAAAAATCCTAACATTATTAGAAAAGTTGCGATGCAATAATTCATAGGAGCAGCGAGCACACTGTCTGGATCGATGCTAGATAGTTTTTTCTATCTATATGTCATAATAGTGACACTGTATCGTCTTTAAATAATTGAATTTTACTAACATAATGTATTTATCATAGAACTCTGCTACACAATATTCATCACATATTTTTTTTTTTAAATAAATACATATTTGTTAACGATACACTTTTTCTTTTAGAAAAATATTGAAAAGAATATAATATTTTATACACCATTTTTCAGTAAAAATACAAATTAAAATTATTACAGCGTTATTAAAAATTAAAAAAATATTTTAAAGAGAAATGTAAAAACAAATTACAATTATAGAACAGTACACGTAATTAATATAATTAACTCCGCGAGATGAAATTTTCATTTTTCTGCAATATTTATTTCCTTCTTACATTTTTCTTCAAAAATTTGAATTATCTATTCAAATTATCTATTCAAATTTGTTTCCAATTAAGGTTTTATCTAACGCCGATCCAGACGCGCTCCGAATTTCTCAATAATGTTGAATGCTTTGAACTTGTAAAAGTTGAAGATAATGACACTTTGTGTCGAAGATAACATCCGGTCGGAGGGAATAATCAAAATTGACGCGGAGGGGTTGCATTTTCTACATATTTTTATCTTATTAGGCCGAAAGCCGTCTTCGAGACGCGCTTCGTCAAATTTTTATATCCGGCCGGGCATTATCCTGGTGCAACGACTTCCATTTCCTTTCGGATGCTACGCACATTCTCTTACGAACCCTGATCCTTTCCTAATATTACGCTTACGTAACTGAACATTGTTGTAGAGTTCATTCTTGGATGAAGTTCTATTTTATAGAGTATTAAATTAATGCATTCTCGCTACTTTATTGACTCCACTATCGTTGTGATTAGACACATTGTTATTATTGTACAAGCAGTAATTTAATTCATGAAAATTTAATTACGAAACAATTTTCGAGAGAAGCGACTATGCCGACTATTAATACATAGATATGGACAAAGTTGAAATTGTTAATAGTAGGTGGTTTAATTATGGGCGTTTCTCTCTCTCTCTCTCTCTCTCTCTCTCTCGGATGAAAGTTTTAGTTCAATTTGTGCGTTTCCTGGTCCGAGCGAAAATGTAATTGCTGCCAATTTTAATTTAATCCATTCCATTTTCCCTCGATTCAATTTAAGAACAGATATGAGTGAAAACCTATAATTTACCGCGAGATGAATGAATAATTTTTCAGGAAACGATTGCAAAAATTGCAGAGAATTTTCATTTAATTTGAATAATCTTCGCTTAACTTATTTTAAAGATAATACAATTATCATCAGTTACTTTAAATCCGTAAAAATGAAAAATACTGTAAATTTAATGATAGGATATTTCTTTCAAAAATAGCACAGACATCACACAGTAGTTGATTAATTTTTTTTCCATTTAATTAATAAATTATATAAAAAATTGTATATAATAAATGAGTTTCTCCTTTTTTTCATACAATTTATATTTGCTTCGCATTCTCCCATTTGAATTTTAATAGTATCTTCAGTATTTAAATTAGTATTTTAATTAAAAAAAAAAGAAATAAGTTAAAAAAAGGACCAACGAGACTGGAGTGAAGTGAGATTTTTTTAATCTTTTTAACTTAATGAGGAATTACTTAATAATAATTACTTACAAAGAATGGAAGTAGAAAAGCTGTCGTACTTGTTTAGTTTAATTATACATCAAAGTATTATTTTTTATGATTGCAATAATTTTCTTTCTCAACCCTTGTAGCAGTGACATTTTTGTGAAAAATGGATATGTTAGTTCGATATTTCCAGTTATATATTATATACTTTAATATTTTTCAGTTATATATTTAAGTTCCTAGTTATCATCTTTTTGTATCGAAAAAGAATTTTAGAAATCATACAAACAGTTATGTTCAAAACTAATTTCTTTCTTAATGATCTTGATCAGTTCTCGAGAAGCACGATCAAGTGGAGTAATTGTAACTTTCGAGTAAATAAGACAATGTGATGAGCTTCCAATGATAATAAATGATTGCAATCATTTGACGATGTTATGAGGAATATCATTTTTCGTGATTTTTCGCAATATCTTATAAGTTTGCCATCGGAAAATCATTATCGTTGTCTCATTCACGACTCCTTCGCGATCGAATCTTATTCTAAAACCGGTCAAGTATAAGGCTCGACAGGAAGTCGCAGCGCCAAGGATCAATGCCGCGAGGCAAGTGATAGATATTTTCGCGGTATCGCCCTAATATTTACAGTAAAGCCGCCTACCAGTCGATGGCCGCGCACGACGGTGGTCGGTTGCCGACCCACTCGATCTCCATCTTCTCGAGAGTTCCACCTGTGGAAGGATGAGTCTGTACAAAAATGATGAACCACGCGTAAGATATTACACGTGGATGCACGAGAGACACAGATGCACTTTCGCGGAGCACTATCTGCCACGGTTATTTCACCGCAGTGTGATACGTTATCCTTAAATTTTCATATCCTAGCTTCGGGATGGACCCGACAACACCACCTGACGTCGGACGGCACGGATATCTCTCTTTCAGGGGATGCATGAATGTGTGTTGGTTGCCTGTGCGGGCGACGATAAAGCCACGGAGAAATCCGAGTCTAGCACGAGGTCGCTAATGCAACCCACGATGCCCTTCGTGTATCTTCCTCCCGTTGTCCTCACGACATCCGGTGCACCGCCTTTGGAATTGAATCAGCATGAACAAATTGGTTTTCTTATACAAAGATTTATTTATTTAATATAATAAAACGCAAGCGTAACTTTCTACTCGTAAAAGTACACTTGCTAAAGCATAATTTTTTACTAAGAATTTTTTAAACAATTTAGAATTTTTTGAGTAATTAGGCATTGTGTGTGTAATTAATTTTATCACATCTTTTTCTTTTTACGAAATAGATTTGTAATGTCTTTTTATACAGAATAGATTTGTAAAATCTTTTTACACAGAAATATTGTCACTGGCAATTTATGTTTTGATTACGATGATATGACTGAATTTAAATCTACAATAAAAGAGTAATGATATAAATTATGATTACTTACCGACGTAAAGACCGGTATCAGTGTTTAGTTGTCTCAGTTGCCCCGGAGAAGATGCTGAGACACCAGTACCACTATCTACCACGAGAGATGCCCATTGTTCATTTCTAGAAAAAGTCAATGTTATTCATTGTTCTATGATCCATTTCGAACATAAACATTTTTCTTTTCTCCGGTTTAATAAAAAGCGATTTACTTTAGAAAGAGGTGGACACAGATATTTTTTATTCGTTTTTGGCGAAATATAGAATGGTGTAGATTAATACATGAATGTTTATAAAAAAATATTCTTCTTTCATGAAATTTCATGGAAATAGTACTATTTTAAATGGTAGCCTCAAGCTACACAGCTATATAAAAAATTGGAAATAGAACAACATTTCCACACAATATCCTGCTTGCATATATAAAAACTATATATTTCTTGACCAACAATTTTTTAACGAATTTATATTCATTTTTAAATTAAAATTGAATCGTCCTAGGTTTTGTCACAGCTTTTTTATTTTTAATTACTTTTTAACTAAATTCATAATGAAATTAAATCTCTCTAAATATACGTGTATTACATTTTGTAGTAACAAAATATGAAAATAGTTATTTTCTCATATATTTAATAGGATATTATAACACGTCTGTTAACACATCTCCTCCTTTATTGATCAATATGTTAATTAAATAAATATTATGAAAATAGGTGCGCAAGCGGAAGGGAGGGTTGAATAATGAAGCGTATAAAGCGTTTATTCTCACCTAACGGCCCTGATACGATGCCACAGATCGTCATCCAGTCGCGTGAGATTATACCGTAATACAGCTTCTCCGGAACCCAAATTATATGCGAGAGTAAGATAACCGTGATCCAGTCCGAGGGCGAGGAAGTCGTCGTTTTCATCCCTTTGTTCCTGAGGATCTGATTGGCGACCGCTCCATAGTAGCAGGCCGCTGCTGCTACTGGCACGGAATCTCATATTGATGTCTACCCTATAACTGATTATCCTGCAAATAAAAATGTTTTAATAAAAATGTTTTAATAGGAGAGTAAATAAAGAAATCGTGACGAATGTGACGCACAATATGAGGAATGATCAATCTGGAGAGAAATAATTAAACTTTATAATATCAATTTTAATTATTAACGGCTATTCTACACTCTGATTTATTTTGTATATTATAATCAGTTCATATGTTGATATTATTTGTATTGAATAATAGTAGAGTAAAAGACGCTGTACATGGAACGAATAATTTGATTGAAGTATCTAAAAATTTAGCAAGATACAGAAATCTGAAAGTTGAACTATCAAAATAATCACGTAAGAATCTGAAACATGAGCAGAAACTGCATGCTGCAGAAACTTTCGATATTCTAGTCTATACTACGATATTCTAGTTTGAATATTTTACATAATTATTTTGACAATTATTTTGGTTTCAACAAATTTATTTTTAGATTTGTATCTAGCTAAATTTTTAGATAGAAAAAATTTAAAAATAAATTTTTAGATGTTTCAGCAAAATCATTTTTTGCGAAAGTTTTATTTTATCAAAAGAATTGGACAACTACTGTATGTAAGTTAAAAAGTTATCTAATGAAATAAAGATTATTTTTGTCACTTGTCACTTACGCGTAGCACGAACGTTCGATAAACTAACGCAGCGTTATTAAATCAGGTCAAGGAGCGATTGTGTAGTGCAACGTGTAACGCTGTTTACCGTCCCACTCGGCTTTCAAACGTCGACGACATGTCGCTTTGACATTTACCGAACTTTTGCGTGCTGCCGATTATTTCGCACTTGCGTAAATAAAATATTAATAAACGAATCAACAGAATTTTTAAATTACAAAAACGGATCGTCAACACATTTCATCATCATGAAATCATGAGAGTAGAAAGTGTGTCAGTTGATGAGTACATTCATGTAGAAGAGATCGTCGCATATCATAATTTTAAACATGATAGCAAAAATCATAAAAATAAGAAAAACCTATCTATTTTTTTCAATATTTATTTGAAATTTCAGGAAAATAATGATTGTAATATAATTAAAAAATTTTCAATTTTATAATATATATTAAAGTATTCGGAGTACAAGATTATCAGAATTTCTTGTTATTGAAGTTTGCCATTTATTATTTTTGTATAGAGCACCTTTTCATTGTATCGGCGTCGTTATAATGTAGGTAGCTTTCACTGCCGGTGAAGCTTGGCACAGCCCTCTCATATCTCACGGACGTAACGGCGTTGCTGCTGGTTCTCGCCGGTGGTGGGACCAGCGGCGTATAATCATCCGGTGCAGGACAAGGATGCGGCACTCCTGGACGGCACCGGCAGGTAAATCGTTCGCGAAGAGGCCGACATTCCGCATCGCCACACGGTCTAGCCTCGCATGCGTGCCCACAATTTCCTACGTTCACTCCACCTAACGCTTCAGCTAGGATACCCACCTACGATAAGAATCATAATAGTTACAAACAACAATAATAATATAAATGAAAATAAAAAGTGGTCGATTAAAATAATATGACGAAAAGCGAAAAATTTGCTTGTATTTATTACATTAATTGAAATGTTTCTTTTAAAAAAATATTTAATTCTTTACACAATTTTAAAAACTTTTAATTGCTTCTCTTTAATTAATCTCTCATATACAAATTATTAGAGATTAAAAATTCGATTAAAGAATCGTGTGTCTTGACGAATTTTTAATCAGTTTTTTCATATTAAAGATATTTTGATCTTAATATTTCTGAAAAAAGAAAAGCTTTTTGAGAGCCTTTTATGAATTTAGCTTTAAAAAGCTTAATTTAAAAATGAGCTTTTATTTTGATTTGACTCTTATAATATATTATTATTATTATTATTTATTTGCTCGTCTTACTAATAATTTCCTGACTTGTAATTATATTATGTGTTTGTTTTTATATTACTTTGTCTGTTCCATTCTGATTTTTATAAAATGGCAGATGCGACGATAGAGATTTAAATTCAAATGATTCAAGTGGGAGTTTCAACATCTTATCTATCAGACCAGAATGGCTCAAACTCCAAAAGCATTCCAACAGTAACATTATCTATCACGCAACTTCAGAGCAGCCTGTATAATCCCAGTGTTCTTACCTCGCGATTATTCAGCACGATCGTCTGAATACAGCCGACGAAGCTGGCCGTAGTTTTCATCTTTGGCGAGTACATGTCGTAAGACGGCGCTCCGCCTAAATAGAGGTTCAGCGGCAAGGATAATTGCGTGAACGCTCCAGGCGCCAGGATTTCCTGGGCCGGGTCGTCCTCAACTTCTAAGGATGCCAAACGCCCTGTCCTGGAGACCCGAACTTCGACCCATTCGCCAAGACGAATTGGATTTTCGCTTCTGAAACAACAACGCAGATATCACTGTGAAAATGCAACAACATTAACTTTTGAAGGGCCGGGGGATATTTTGAAATCTGAAATTTCAATCAGACAGAAAGAAGAAAGTTTCCTAATTAGTGGATACGAATGTGTATGTGTGAGTTATAATTATGTGTCATAAAACTCATAAAATCCGATTTTCTATCTGGTGCCGACTTGTTTTTTGAATTTAGAAATGAATTGAAGTAACATAACTATAATAATAAAAGATCATTAAAAAAGCATAGAAATTAGTTTTTTATTTTAATTAAAAATTATAGGATAAAAAATCCTTTAAATATATTTTTGCTAATTATTTACATTTTTGCTAATTATTTGGAAGCTATGTGCTTTAATGTGCTTTTAATGATAAATTTTTTGATAAAAAAACTACAATGCGTTTCGAATAAAAAGAGACAATTTCAATATTTTTCAAGATTAAAATTGTAAATGTCTCTTTATTTATATATATTTCTTGTATATCATTTTTTTGTTACTATTTTTAGTAAATACGACATTAATTAGTATGTATTTTATTTTAATCTTTCTTTATCTTTTGCATTATAAAAATTCTGAACAAAAAAATGAAGTATAGCAAGAGAGACGATATGATCCTTCTAAGCTAAGTATGACATAGGTCCTTGAAGAATATCCGAGGATGAAAAAGAGAGACGATATTACTTTTTTATGGATTTTTCGAACAATTTAATTTTTTAAAACGGATCATCGTATGAGAACAATTTTTTTTATCTTCTATTTATGCTCTCACAAAAAAATCAATCTCCCTGCGATTTTACGTCAACTTTATGGGATATACATATGTATCTATCGTATTTTCACATTGCATCTCTTCTACTGAAAATCCTAACGTTGGAAAACATTCTGCCCGGAGCAACTCTACTTTCCATGAAATGAAGCTCTCGCAAAAATACATTAGCACTGAAAAACTAGAACGAGACTTGCACATTGAAAAATTGAAACTAACGGCACCTTTCGTCGCGGGACTCGTGCGAAGCAATTAACGCCGACCGCTCTCTTCTCTCTCGTTCACGTCTACAATTATAATCGACGTTAACTCGATATTGACGGACGCTCCATCGATTTGATTTTGCAACGACGACGCCCGGGAAGCCGCGCCAGCCAGTCAACCAGACAGGCAGTCTGGAGTTTTCCTCCAAGCGTATAGAGGAACGAAAATTCGCGCACGTACCGCGGAAACTTTACGTTCGCAGCCACAAAGTCAGATCATTCAATTTGAATTTCGCAAGGTAAGTCGGCGCGTGTTCCGTAGACAATGGATTCTCCCTCGTAGACAGAGACCGGTACTTTCCTTCCCCAAGAAGATTCGACAGAAGAAATTCTTGCATAATTAATGTCGAATTGTGACGAAAGGACAGACACAGGTAAAGAAGGGCGGAAGAGGGAAGATTCGTGGGATTGTAAGCGGGAAGTAAATTGCTAATTAATAAAGGAACGATGGAGTCGGAAATTTTCATATTGGACTTTTCGTCGGGCGTTATTATGATAAAAGATACGGCGCGCTTGGAACTTCGAAGTTCTCTTGTTATCTGCTTCTTTTTTTCAGAGTTAAATATCCTTGTTTAATGGCGCATGTAATAATGCACGTTTTTTTGCGTCTGAGTTTTCTAGTGATCGCTTTTTATTTAGCAAAAAGAAAATGTATTTTTGCGTGAGATTTATTATCTAACGAACTGAATTATGAATAGCATATAAATGTTTCTGCACGACTAGGAAATTGTGTTAATAGAATATTACGTTATAAAAATTATTTATATATGCATGTGTGTGTTATAAATTTATTCATAACACGCAAAAATGATAAATTATATGATATTTACAAAGAATATTTTTATTAGGTTGTCCGGAAAGTTCGTGCCGATTTTGAAGGAAAATTGAAATGCAAAAGATATATTTTAAGATTTTAATTTTTAATTTCATTTATTAAATTTAAATCTTTTGCGGCACGAACTTTCCCAATGATATTTAACAATCTTTGATTCAAAAATCGATAATTTTTAAAGTTAAAATATCGAAGCATCAATAATTTCTATTTTTTTAAGTGATCTTTTTTCATAGGTTAAGTCTTTCTTGTTTAATTTTACGAAAACTCTATTTTCTCTGATAGACTTACAATTTAAAACTAGAAGCTGCTAACATGTTGTTAAAATTTAATAAGATGTTGCTTAGTTGTTAAAATTTAATTTTGAGAACTTGTTCATTTAATTTTGAGGACTTGGACGTAATCTCTCCTGATGCTTTCATAAAAAAACCGATTAAAAATTCGTTAAATAATAAAGAATAAATTGTGTAATATGTACGCAATTATATATAATATACGTATAATTATATATAATATACGTAATAAAATTTGTTTAACACAAACATATGTTGCATATAATAAATTTAACATAGTATTTGCGTCGTTTTTGGATTATCGATTTGTTTAAAATTTTACTCAATTGTAAAGTATAAGGGAATATTCCAATATTTAGATTTTATTCAATAGAATTGAAAGAAGTTTGATAGTCAAGCTGTTAGAATGCGAATGCGAAGTATTTCACAAAATTCATTTTTAACAGAGAGAGAGAGAGAGAGAGAGAGAGAGAATACATTCTGAATCATTTTATATTAATAATACAAATACATTTGTAATTACATTATACAACGCACAATTACATTTGCAAAAACGATTTTATTTTTAATTTAAATTTTTATATAAAAATCTTTAGTAAGATATATATAAATTTTATAAAATACTGATTTTCTAAATAATGTTTCTTTACGAAAAAAATATTAACGAGATAGAGATGAAACAAGGCTGATTGTCACAGTTTTTGAATAATGATTTTTAGAAAAATCGTAGACGTAAGATTTTGAAATATTACGTTATAATATGTGCTTGTATTTTTTAGATATTAAAAAAATATTACTCTTGAATTATCGTACAAATATTTATTTTTAAATAAAACTACAAAAATAATAATAACATAATTAGCATTGCACGCAGAATTGACACACGTTTCAGGTTTGGTATATTTTTTTGTGAATATAAAACGTATAAAAATATAGAGTTTTTATTTTAATATGAGCTCTACATTTCAAGAAATAATAGTAAAAGTCATTAATTTAAGCAAAATGATTATTTTAATTATAAAATATATAATTTGTTTTCGTATCATAGTTTCTATACTAAAAATGAGAAAATATATATCTATATGAAATATTATATTTGTAAATATATTCTTTAAAGAATGTGTTGATTTAAATATTGAGAAAAATATTTAGTTTGATTAATTGGAATTCTGGTTGAAAAAAATGAATCAAAATTTTTCTGGTTAAACCTATACTAAAATTCTAATTGAAATAATTAGAATTTGCAGTGATATAATCAGAATCCTCTGATTTATTCATTTTCAATCAAATATTTTTTTTAATGAAGAGATGAAAATTGGTTATCACTTAATTCCGGTTCATTTTAATCAATCCATTCTACATGGACAATTTTAAAAGAAATAGTATTTACAAACTTTGTTACAATAATGATTAACTAACTACAGTAAAAATTATAAGACATCATTTTTTTTACAAGAACAAGAAAATCGTGCTCTGCCATATATTTATTGAATTCTTAATTTTTTTGACTATCAATCCTGATAAGATGACAATGCTATCAGTTTTTCCTACTTACATTTGGTTTAAATATATTCGCATTTCTATAACATAATATCTACAATTTTTTAATATTATAATCAAAGAATCTTTTTCAAAATTTCTTTAAGTTTAATATGTGGAGTTTTTTTACGTATATCATATTTTTAATTATGTTCAGTAAAAAATATAATAATTTGATATTTAAATCATTAGAAACAATTATTTAATTTTTGCAATAATTATCATAGATGTATATATATATATATTGTCTTTAATTGACTTCACTTAATCATTTTATTGGTTGTTCACTATTACGACAAATTAAATCCAATAATCCGATTAGCATTAGCGCTTATTAATGTTCCACTTATCGCAAAATATTGTCTAAAAATACGATATTAAGAATATAATAGCCTCAGTGTAATCATTCGTTAAATATTTCCGATGTTTATCCAAAAGAACAGTTACAGCTTTAGAACAATTTTATTTAATAATGATTTCATTTGTCGTTAATTAACAACAAATTAAATCAATTCAAATAGTTAGCATTAAAGCGCATAAAAAAAACTCTCTCTTCGTAAAATAGCAGATAGCACAAAAAGTTCGAATATACGATATCGGCACGCGTTTCAGTTTAGTTATCGGTTTAATTATCTGATGATACATACGCAAACAGTGCAATTAGTATCCCGTCGCTAATGCTACGCTACGCGGTGTGAATAACAGCGTCTATCGCGAAACTACCAGCTCCGAAGGTGGATTGTCACCTCGAGCTGTTCGATACGCCCGGCGGAACCGTTTGCTGAAACTTCGTCGAGGGCCATCGGCTTACCTCAAAGTGGCAGGTCCTGTTCCGAGGTCGAAGGTGAACTGCACGTGGCCCGAGGAGAGATAGAGAGCAATAAAGTCACCGGTGGCATCGCTGTGATGGCCGTTGTAGAGTATCACGCCGTCCGGCGCGGTCGGTTTTAACGTGACGGACAATTCCAGCCACGACAGCGACGTGTCCGCCAATCCCGGATAACGTAGGTAAGAGGATCCGTTGAAGGATGGAACCTGTGGGAATAAAACATCGTTGTGGTCTGAGATTGCATGGAAATGTAGTTACTGGGCAAATGCATTCTCGTTTTTGCCGCCCACCCTTAATCGCCTGCCATTGAGGAAACTGGTGAACGCATCGTATTTGGTAGGTTCCATGCTTTTTAAACGATAGTAAGCAAGCATAAAAAAATACAGAATGTCCTCTATGTTTGGCAAACTATCTATATATTTTCGATTAATTTGCGCTTGATTTTTGATTATTGATAAATCAAGAGAGATCATCAATTGTTGCAAGTTTTTAGCATTTAACATGAATATTTGCATTATTCTTTATTAAAATTAACAAATCGCTAAACTAAAATCTATTGAGAATTAAATTAAGTTTAAAAAGATTTCTGTTTACAATGATTTACAATTAAAGAACGAATAATTTCTTTAATAGTTTTGTTCAAAAAATCAAGGATTACAAAAAATGATTCAGTATATTTGAAATATCAACGTGGAATTATCAGAATAAAGAATTTCATTTCTTACATATAGAAGTGTAACAGATTTTTTTAAAATTAAATTTAAAATTAAACTTTCAAATTTGCTCAATAAATTTTAGTTCAGAGAGTAGAAGAAAAAATATAATATAATATAAAATGTAACAAACATACCGATAGAAAACAAAAGGGTATGAAAGAATAGATATCTATAAAAGATATTATAGATATAATCTTTCCATCTTCTTTATTAAATTTGGAAATGTGATGTTACTTGAGATTTCTTGTGATATAATGTTTCGAAACGCTAATGTTATACATACTTGTGTGTACCTACTGTAAATGATAATATAAGTTTAAGGAGGAAATTACAGTGATAATTCATAACTGCTTCCTGAGAACACGAGCCTTTAACGTATTCATAAGTATGATATTCCAAAAGGGACTATTATATTGTAGCAAAACTATTCATAAACTAAATATGTATTGTAGAAAGAGAGAAGAAGTACTTTAAAAAATAATTTATAAAAAGGATTTTAGCAAATTTGAAATAATTTTATTTTAATTTACTCTCTCAATATATCATTTTATATTGAATAAATATTTACGTAAACGAGAGAATTATAATAAGCATTTCTATTGAAACAAATGTCAATAGTATGAATAAATATACCATGTAATGTAGATATAATTAATTATTGTCGTATCAATTAATTTTCTATTACATTGATTTGTTCGATTAATTTGGACGAGTTTTTTTTTAAAGAAATTAAATTATTCTTGTTACTCTATACTTGTAATTATATTAATGAAAAATATTTTTAAAAAAAGTTTTTACAAATATTTGTAAGAAAAAGTCGTTTGTATTATCACGAAATTATTTCTTTCCTTTTTTTGTTCTACGTTTTTTTGGAAACGTTCTTCTCGTATTCTTCTTGTATTATAAGTACTTGTTCCTTCATTCCTAATAATTTTAAAACCATAATAGATTTAAGCAATATATTTTTTGTTATTACAGATATATTTCTTGTTATTACATGTTTTGTTCTCTCACGCGCACATGCACTCGCACACGCACGCACGCACGCACGC
>Ga0157364_1001798_pt1 | contig 18934 bp, 11 predicted proteins | sample AttsexASBM2_FD_111476 | JGI IMG/M metagenome (GOLD analysis project Ga0157364, IMG submission 111476) | Fungus gardens microbial communities from leaf cutter ant in Ribeirão Preto, State of São Paulo, Brazil - Atta sexdens ASBM2 | ecosystem: Host-associated > Fungi > Mycelium > Unclassified ...
CGATCAATGGCACACGGCCTGGCTGACCAGCACTTCCGGTCTTATGAAGAAGTAAAAAATTGGATCGATTCGTGGATAGCCTCAAAAGATGACCAGTTTTTTCGACGCGGGATTCGTACGTTATCCGAAAGATGGAAGAAAGTAGTGGCCAACGATGGACAATACTTTGAATCATAAATGTATAACCAGTTTTTTACAATAAAGCCTCGAATTTCGGAAAAAAACGGCGGAAGCAAAGTTGTACACCTAATAAATAGAAATGAATATGTAACAAACGGCGTTTCGACTCCGATCGGATCATTATCAATGTTAGACTGAAAATGTAAAAACTTTCAATAAATTAATAAGTATAAATTAATAAGTATAAACATATTTGAAATAGCAACGGCTATAACTAAAAATTACAAACTATGAAAATAAAAACTTTTTTAATTGGACTTTAGGAGCTAGATATATAAAAAGGTCTTTTTTTTTATTATAAGCGACAAGAATACAGAATAATAATGATAAAGCAATATTGCGTTTGGAGCTTAGAGATGCTTATTGCCATCTAGAATCCATTAGAATTAGTATATTTCACATCTCTAATCTGATTCTTGATAAGAAGAACTTATGTCTTGAACCTGTTATGCAGCTTCTTTATATATCTAACATATAATATAATAACAAAATTAACAACTTTTATTTTGCGAATCAAACTTTTAAAATTAATTAAAAAATTCAATAGTTGCAAACAAATCATGTCTAAAAAATCTCAGATTAAGTCTATCTCTTATACGTGTGTGGTATTTGAAAGTAACTTATCAAATTCAAATTCAATACGTGTGTAGTATTTGAAATTTATCAAATTCAATACACTATAACGATCCTAGTTTTAGACACGTCTAATAAACTCAAAAAAGTTTTATTTCTCCTAATAATTTTGGGGAAACATCTTATCTGGACTCATGATAATATTGGTTCATTAATTTAAGTGATGTTAATATTCTCGGAGACGTTTAATTATTATTAATTGGGAAAAGGCTTTAGTCTACTTATTAAATATAACATAGAAATAACTTTGATTGAGTTCATAAAAAATGTAGAAAATAACATTTATAATCGTCCTAAGAATATTGTTAATTTCACCAAAAACAATTCAGTTTCAATTCTTAATAGATTTTCTTAACAGTTTCTTTCTTATAATTCGATACATAAGCAGGTATTAACATGGTTAGAATCTACTAATGAATTTATTAAAGATAATAATAATTTGCTAGTCACACTGATAAGAGAAATGTAACCGTAGTTTTGGATAGGACCGATTATGTTCAAAAAATGGAAGAAATATTTTTAGACATTGATATATACATACACATATTTTAGAATAGAGAAGAATCCCACTAAGAAATTGACTAACGATCTGCGTAATATTGGAAAAACAAAGACTATATAGAAGACTCAGTATATCAAAGATTATTGACTACAAATGGCAATTCTCCTATGGCTTATCTAAAATTCATAAGTCGGTAATCCGTTAAGGGTTATTATTTCTTCGATAAACAGTTCTTTACTATTTTTCCCTATTTCTACATAATATTATCCATAATAATATTCCTGAAGGACATGACCAGGTGAAAAACAGCTTTCATTTGGTGGACAAATTAAACGGAAGGTTTTTTGATCCTGACTATACTTTGGCATCTTTAGATATGATTTCGTTATTTACAAATGTTCCCATAGAATTGTATCTGAGAGCATCGTGAGAAGATGGAGTCATGTATCTATGAATACACCTTTAAACAAATTTCTTATACCCATACGCTTTGTCTTGAATTTAACTTTTTTCTTTTAATAATGTATTCTATAAACAAATTTTTGGTATGGGATTTTCATTGTTCCCTATAATAGCTGAAATAGTATTATAAGATCTTGAGTCTTCTGCTTTTGAAGAAAAATTACAATTCATCACGGAAATTGGAACCAATGATAGATTGAATTTTTTAGACATCACCATCATTGTTGAAAATAACTCAATTATTTTTGATAGATATAAAAAACCGACTTGCTCGAGAAGATTTCTTAACTTCCACTCTCACTTATTATGTCATAAAAGAGGTTGTTGTCATAGGTGCAATAGACAGAGTTATATTGTTGTCTCATCCTATTTTCTAGTAAAAAATCTTATTGATATTACCAACAAAATTGTTATTCACTTCATTTCATCTTCTCAATAATAGATTGAATTATCATATTCATAGGAACAGCAGTACACAAAATTTTCACGCTCTTAACAAGAATATTCGTGCTAAAAAGTTTTTTACCATCCCGTCAAGTCTATTTCTGAAAACTTTAGGCCAGTTGCTTGAAAAATTAACTATAATTTGGCTTATTCCATTTCGAATACCCTAAAAAACAACATAAAAAGAGGCAAAAATCAACTCGATTTTTTTCTCTAATCAGAAAGTCGCGTACACAATATCTTATGTAGATTGTGATGCTAGTTACGTTGAGCAAATCAAGAGAAAGCTAAAAACCAGACTGCAAGAACATATATCTGATATAAGGAAAAATCGCCATCAGTCATTACAAATCATCGAATGGAGTAACAATGAATTTGATTGGGTGAGAAATCTTGATAGAGAATCTTTCTATAATAAATACTTGATATCGAATGCTTGATCGGATTCATATAAAGAAGCAAAAACAGAGTTTAAATAAGCAAAACGGTACTGAATCTCTACATAAATCTTATCTTCCTATTATTTAGCCTCTTTCTCCTTCTTAGTTTTCTGTTTCCTATTATTTAGCCTCTTTCTCCTTCTTAGTTTTCTGTTCTTTTCCTTCCTTAATTGTCTTTCTCTTTTATTTTGTATCCCCTTCTTTGTGCCTTTGTACTTTTCGTCACTTTTTCTCATTATATATGTTTGGATGTCAAGGAAGCTCCATCGCAAATTGCTTATTTATCTTATTGTTGTACACATATCGGTACACTGTTTGTATTTCGAGTTTTAAATCTTTTGTTCTATCGATATTTTTATATTCTGACTGATATAATTTTATTTAACATTGGAACTAATATATTTTAAGATATTTATTTTAAGTTTTTTCCTTTTTTATATGAGCTCTTCTTTATCAACGAATATTTTTCCATACTTTATATTATTTTAACAGACTGATTGCTTTTTGAATCTCAATTTTTACAACCGATATTATATTTTTTCATTCTGACTGATGTTATTAACTTAGCATTGAAAATATTTTGAAATATTTATACTACGATTTTCTTTTTTATGAGCCTTTTATTTCCTTATTTTATTGTTTTTTTTTATTGATATATTATTGATTCTTTGTAGAGATATTTTGATAGACTGTTTTATTATTTTTCATCAACATGAACTTAATATATTAACTAATGTATTGCGAGATTTCTCTGTATTATCTTGCGCACAATTAAAGATCTCTATTGAATACAATAGCAATATTTTTAATACTGTTGCGATAACCATAGTAGGTTATTTTATTACCTTTTTGTATATCCAGCTGAAGTTAGTACAATTAAAAAAGTTTTTATTTTCATAGTTTGTAATTTTTAGTTATAGGCCGTTGCTATTTCAAATATGTTTATATTAATTTATTGAAAATTTTTACACGTCTAATATTTTGATAATGATCGGAGTCAAAATGCCATTTATTATACATTCATTTCTATTTATTTTTATTTTAATTTGTTTTAGCGCTTACTAATATATATTTTGCTTAGCACTTACATTTTAGTGTTTTCACTTAGTTCGTAGCCCTTTTTAATATATATTTAATTAATTAATTATTTGAATCATTTACATCATGCATTTTAAATTATTTATCTATATATAAAATTTTCATTTTCACATTTAGAACACTTTTTAGAAATAAGGAGAAAGTCAACTATTTGTCACCTATAAGAAAGTCAGCCTACAGTTTTTCTTAAAATTTTTTATATATGTGAAAATTTTTTATATACATGATAATTCTGATATATTCTAAGATTTCTCATTCTAAAATTTCTGAAATTACGATTTCTGAAATATATCTTAAACTTAATCTTTTCAGATTTTATAAGATTTCATCAAACGATTAGAGAACGAGAAATCTCTTAGAAATGTCAGAATTTACTTAGGTGAAAAAATTTTTAAAAGATGTAAATTCATTTTGAAAACTATTTCAATTTATATAAAAAAATCTGAGAATTTTCTCAGAAAAAAGTTATAAAATTATTCTGAAAAGTTTCTAAAATTTATATAAAAATTATGACAAATTATATAAGCAATTCTCAGAAAAATTTTCATCAGGTATCAATAAAAAATTTCAATATAAAGTAATTAAAATAAGAAACGAAGCATTCATTTCAAACCTGATAAATTCCGAGGGTACCGTGACATCATCTCGTTGTCTGGAAACCGACAGCGTAAACTCTTTCATTTCGAATTTCATTTCCAAGTCAGTGGTCTGCTTTATTGGTACAGTGGCTGTTGCTTGTTGCTGCTTTCTTTTGTCAGTGATGTTGGATATTGTAGTGCCCAGTTCCTTCAGTGATAACTGCGAAATGGACTTGGAGAGAGAGGTACGCTGCAACTCTCCAGGTTTTTCCTCCTGAGAAATGCTCTGCGCGATTGAGAGCGCCTGAAGCAGTCGAACATCCAATATGTTCACTGTAACTGAAGGTAGATGACCGAGGAGCCGTAATTTCGGCAACAAAGGATCGTCCGTCACTAGGCACTTGTGGAATTGAATTTCCAATGTAGTTGGATGGAGTAACGTCAGAGAACTCTCGGTATTTGTCAAGGCTGATCGCCATTCTTCATTCGGTAACGAAACCAATATCTAATGCAATAAATTTTAAGAAAATAACTATTATTATAAAAAATAATATTATATACAAAATAATATAATTATTTTGAATTAGAAATTATTTTCATAGAAGTTTTATCTATTAACTATTATTTATTTATTCTTATCACTCTGCATATCTTTTATTGTTTATCAATTAATTTATTATACAGGATGACACCTGTATATAATACATAGATCTAACACAAATGTATTTATTTATATAATATTTATCAATTTTTTATGTAATATTTTTTTAAATATTTTTTAATATTTTTAAAATTTTTTAAATATTTTTTATGTAATATTTACTTCCATTTTTCATCTTTCCATATATTATTCATTAATTTACAATGGTATAACTACTAAAATTGTAAATTAGACTATTAAATTAAACTATTATTACCTGAAAGTTAACTATCTTCAAAACAAATTTTTCATAGCTGTGCTCTCTTAGATGCAACAATACTTCCTCCTCGCTCTTGCCCATGCTAACCAATTGTCTAACGCTAACCCCAGCCAAGTCACTCTTGCCCTTTTCCAAAGAATGCATTTTTAGACTACCTAGATTCACAACAATCAATGCTTTCGAGTCTTCATAGAGACCTCCGTGCGGTATGATAAGTTGTGATGCCTGCATATCCACTTGTATGTCTAATATCGAATGTTTTTCTATAGCATACTCCAATCCGAGTGCCGACATTTCCTTCAGGCCTTCCAATTGTTCTGCCGCGGCTGTTTGCAGCTGACTCAGCGTGGAAGAGTCTTGCACCTGGAAAATATTCATCTATTAAATAAATAGATTGCAAAAAATAAGAAAAAAATATCATAAGATAAATTCAAGAAAAATTTTAGTATTTAAAAAGTTTTTCTATTTTCTGCGAATGCATTGTGCAGATTAAAAAGAATACCTTAAACATGTCGACTAGCTCTTTAATAGTTTGCGCGTCATAAATGATGTCGACGGATCGGGACTTGACGACTACACGGTCACCACACAGCCTATCGAGCGGATTCTTTTCGTAAGAGACCGACAGCAAGGCGCAGTCAGAGCTACCATGTTCTGGGATAAAGAGCGAGGGCACCCGACCATTTTGTGTTGCGCCCAGTAATTTCATGTCGCTAATAGAGGCAGTGACAAGGATCGCGTTCGCGGATGGTCGTGACTTGAAGCCAGCTCGTACGCCATGTAGCTGCAGGTCTAAGACACACGGATGCTCCTTGTCCGTGTCCAGTAGAGAAATTTGCAGACCATGTAAAAAGAAATGTGTGTCGATCATCTCATATGTTTCTGGATAATGTGCGGGCGCGGAGTTCTCCTGATAATCAATCGCCCGATAGAGTTTCTCCTTCTCCTGTGGTGTCATCGCTTCTTCGAACCTAATCATATCATCATTATTAATATATTAAACGTATCATAATGTCATCATTATTAATATGCTAAACGTTATGTTCATTAAAAATAATAATAAGCTAAGATGAGAATAAGCTAATAAATGATCGCAAAATATATTTACTAACACAAATATAGTTATTATTTAAAAAAACTGACACCCTTTTGTCTATTATCTTATTTTATTATTGTTAATACGAGCCATAAAATTACTTTGAATTTAATATACGTCGATCTCACAATTCGTTAAAGACAAATTTTACAGGATAGTTATATAAAAATCTCTAAAAGTATGCCAAAATTTTCTGAAAACTTGATTTATTAAAATGTTTAGCAATAAACCTGCGCATAATGGCTGCAGCAGAGTTGAGCTCCTTCGTCTCCTCGACCTGCGAATTGGTCCACAGGAAACCGAACCAACCTCGGTTCGCTTTCAGAGTCTTCTCCCGCTTTGCCAGTCTCTCAACTTCCATCTCGATCTGCTGTCGGATAATCACCAAGTTGAAGATATCTAGTTTCATTTCATAGTTTGTCAACCGTTCCTCGATCTCTTTTGCTAGTTTCTTCGTTGTCAGTTTAATCTGATAGACCTTGGCATAGGCGCGGCAAGTATCGCGGTGAAGCTTCATGTGATCCCAGTTCCAATTGCGATGACACCGTCGCACGGTTTCCTCGAGGATGCAGGTATATGCGAAACGCCACCACTCCTTGTAGTGACCACGATATAATTTCAAATTCGGTCGATATTTTCGATATGGTGCGGCTTTTTGTGCCTGATCCAAACCCTCTCCCAACCGCACCAAGGTCTGATACTGACGCTTCGTTAAACCAATCCGTAATTTTTGCATCTCTAGATCCAACCATACCTGTGAAAAGAAAAGCAAAATATAAAATGATTCAATCTAGTTTGAAAAGCTCTCAACTGTAAGGAGTAAATAATTTAAGAAAGAGTGTAACCGTTCTAAAAACTATACTTTTTAATCATTTTTTTTTTAGAAAATTATCAGAAGACACGATAATATTGCGAGTGTCAAATGAATTATATATTGATTAGATTGATTTCAAACATTGATAGTTTGATTGATGGTTTGAATAAACTTGTTTAGAATATAAAGAGATTCTTTGAATACAAAAAAATAATAATGTTAACTATGTCCAACGTACAGAATAACTTAAAAATTAACTGAACAATCTTCATATTTTTTTTAGAAATGGAAATAGTACCAATAAACTATCTAATTAAAAAAGAATTTATTTTGAAGTGGAAAATAGTTGACATAATTATAAAAAAGGCTGTTTTTTTTTATTCTATTATATACAAATTTTTCATATAATAAGAATGTCTTTTTATATCCTTAAAAAAGTTTACCAAGATATCAATAGTTCAAAAAAAAAAATTCATAAAATTCATTTATTTTAATAAACTGATATAGTGGAATCTTTCCTTGCCAGATTGATAAATTACCTTCGGGATGGTATAATTACTACCGTCAGACTCGGGCTTGGGATTAAGCCTGAGTTTAGACTTGACATTGATTGGTCCTAATAAATATTGGTAACCTATTGGAGTATAGTCCATGGTTGCAATACCGCTACAAAAGAGATTGGTATACAAGGACTGCGAGCTCTTGCTGTATTGCTCCACGCTTGTATTGAGATAGGCAGCCAATCCATCCAGGTTGCACAATTTGAAGATTTGTGGAATGACATACATGTCTTTCAAATTAGTGGTCTCCCAGGAGTCTGTACAACTCTCAAGGACGAAGGTATTTAGCGTAAAGCCAAAGGAAAACGGATGATCTTTGAAGGTAACATGGTCCTCGTATCGCACGTGAATTCTCTTGATTTCCACATGAATATTCTTGATCATGCGAGCGACTAACTTCTCGACCATCGAGTCGTCCAGTTTTTCTTGCGCTGTACGAGTTAAAAAATTTTTAAACCTTATTTAAAAAAATTAAAATTAAAATTAAATATTGGATACATCTTTGCATACACACACACACATATATATATATTTCTATAACTCAGATAATTTTTATAAAAATTACAAATATTTAAAATAAATTAAGAACAGCAATATTAAATTGAATAAATAATTATAAAAATTTTATTTTTATAATTTTATTATCATACGATCACAAAATTCTAGACTTCTTTTTACTAATTTATTTAAAAAATATAAGTATCTAATTACATTTTATCTCTGCTAATTGCTTCCTTTTTTCTATTCTCGCGAGTTCCGCTCGTTTCGCTTCCAACTGTGTTTTCGTTTCTTTATCTTCATTGTACGAAACTTGACTTGTAGGCACTACTAGTATAAACAGTTCCTCAACTATCGCATCAATCTGACCGTTCCACATATCTTTGAACGGGATTTTCAATATCAATTTTCCTAAAAGAATTTTTTTGTAAAATAGTAATTTTTATGTTACTTTTTACTATATTAATCTTAATAGTCGATATTTTGTATTAGTAAGATTTAATTATTATAATATATATATATTAATAAATAATATGTAATTTTTGTACCTAAACGACCATATTCTAATCTCACTGGAAGGTCCAACACATCTAATGCAGACTCTTTTATCAACAAATCATTTAACACAAGATCGCCTGAAAGCAAAGAGTTTTTTTTTTACAATAATTGTTATCGAGTAATAAAATCACATTGCATGCATTCTTACCTCCCCAGAGACTGACTTTAAGCTGACTATAATCCAAATTCTCAATGTACTCGCCGATCACCTTGTTAAGGAGCTCCGCAATAATAGATTCGAAGACCATTTTGTTACCGGTTTTTTTCTCGTTTTTTCTTAATCAAATTCTGTAATTTCTCTGTGTTGCGACACTATCATATGGCTTTTAAAATAAAGACACTTATGTTTAATAAGTTATACTTATTACTACAGTAACTTAAGAAAAAAATACTTTTATGTGTACAACTGAGATTTTTATTAGATTCAATCATGACGTAAGAAAACCTTCTTATATCAAATAATATATTTGCTAATTTTTTTTTAAATGCCGATATGATACAAAGAAGTAGCATTACGAATTTTTGTTTCAATTCAGCTAACGATTTAAAAAATTATATTTTAATGCACACATACTATAACAGATAATCCTCATTATAATTTAAAACAAAACTTTTGTAAATACTAATAAGCAACTGATAAAAATTTATAGGATAAGGTGACATAGTTCCAAACGTAATACAATTTTGAACAAAGTAAGATTTTAATCCAATTTCGAAGTTCAAGTTTAATTTAATTTTTTTCTGTTTAGTACCCTTTAGTACTTTCCATTCAATAGAGGGTTACCACAATTGTATATCTCAAAATTGGATTAAAATTTTGTTTCATTGAATTGTATCATGTTTGGAATTGTACCACCTATTTTTCTCTGACAATGCATTATCTGTTCCTTGAAACAGAATTTATGCTCTGACGCATTATGTACATCCAATCAACTTAAATTTATCTTAATATTAAAGATAATATTATATATTGATATATGCAAATAAATATATGTATATAATATATGCAAATAATAAATGTATGTAATATAATTGTAGCACATTTTTGTCAAACTATAATTTAATTGACAGATAAATATCACAACAAATAGAATTTCTTACACCAGTAGCACAGTCGAATGAATATAGATAGTCTTGAAGTCTACTCCATACCATTCTAAAACTAAAATCCTACTAGTCAGTTGATGGATTCAAAACTCGAAATCAGTTTATTAAAATTTTATATTACAATGTATTTTATATTATATTATTATAATGTATTTTTTTCTTGGACATTGTTACTTGTAATTATGTCCATTTCACATTTGATAACAGCTATATAATTTGACAACACTACAAGTTTGACTACAAGTTGCTTTCTATTTTCACACAAGTGATGACTGAGTCTAAAGTTATGTGAGTATTTTATACTCAGACAATGATGTCATTACTTGTTTATTCTGGTGACAAAGTTATTGCATAACAATACAGATTTATAAATCCTACTTTTAATGTAAGTTAACAAGACTCAGTAAAGCCTAATGTGTCTCAAGCTTCTGTATATTGTAGATAAAAACTCTGTTGAATTTCATTTGTTGGAAAGGAATGTGCATTATGACATCATAAATAAGAATTATCTGAGTTTAGGTGTAAACGGAAAACTACTATAATATGTGAATGTAGTATAAATAAAAATTAAACTTAATAAAAATCTCAGGTGTTCATAAAAAAGTAATCTCTAATTATAGAGTCGATTGTATATCTTAAAACAATGTAAAAATTACAGAAGTGAAAAAATTTATTAGGTGTGTATGTATGACCTGAATGAAATCATAAATATTCTAGTAACACACAATAAGTAATATAGAAACAAAATTGTATGAATAAATCAACTAAGAAAGTTTATTTATGTTTATTATTTCCAAATCTGATGTTGAAATAATATATCTATATACATTTAAATAAAAAACCCTCTATATTCTTATAAAAAAAACTAATTTCTGTCAAATTAGCAAAGTTTTTAATATGTAGTTGCTTTTGTAATGCTGATTAAAATAATGCATCACATAAGATCACAACAAAAATTATACCAAGTTCTACACCAAAAATCACATTTTTTTCTTTCCATTTTTCTAAATGTATTTTATGAATATAATATCTGAATTTTTAAATAAAAAAAATTTTTTAAATGTTAGTTGAAAATTTATTTCATACTTATTATTTTCACTTATTATTTCACATTTATTATTTATTTAAAACAGAAACAATTAATCATGTCCTTAATTTAGGACAAAATTTAATTTAGGACATGTAAAGTAGAATAAAGTTAAAATTTGTCCTTCCTAATTTAAAACAGTTGATCACCTTAATATAGTTCTACATCATAACTTATTAGACAAAAAACTTTTTGTTTTCAATTTACATAATTACTAATAATTACGTTGTATAACAATGTCACGCCGAGAAGCAACGCGTACCTTAATCTCATCAGAACACGCAATAATCAGTACAGACAGTACGTGTAAACATGTATATGGCCAAGAGCAGATGAAACAACAAGATGACGACGACGACGACGACGTCTTCTACAGGAACTCGTCGCGACAAGATGGCGACGACGAACGTTCGCTACCGTCTCACAGTGCTTACGACGGACATAACCTTGAAACCTTGGGTCGCCCAAGCGTGTCTTTTTCCGTCGAGTTACGTCATCCCCGAGCAGCGTGTGTCGTCTGGCGCACTCCGGAAGCGTACGATCCCGACCCGCCCAGTTGTCCGTCGATCTGTCAGAGCTGGATCCTATATGTTCTGTTTACCGGTCTTCTTCTCAGTGTCGCTGATTTACGTACATACACGAACGCGACGGAAATACACTGTGTCGCGGCATCGAGTAAATTAAGCAGAATAGACCGATGACATCCGGTTACGTCATTTGCTGAGATTTTGTCGTAGAACTATTCGCACAAATCAGCTGAGAGGATCAAACAACACAGAATGGCTGGCGTGCTGATATGCGTGGTGTTGAATGTGTTGAACGGAAACAGCGCCAAAGTATATATATATAGTGTTCTCATCTAGGCTGCGTTCGCTTTGTCGCTCATAATGTTTGTATGCATCAATTATCCTTGTTTAATAATTATTAAACAAGGATGAAACTTAAAGCGTCGCGAATGCCAAAGCAAATATAGCTTCGATGACGCAATTATGGCGATATATCGCAAGCATCGCGAATATCGTTTCTAGTCGCGCGCTGTTGATTCTGCCATGTCAGTTCATTCAGAAAATTGCACACAAATGCGGTTTACAGAATTCAAAAGAGTTGCATTTTTAATTCGCGCCGTGGAAATTCGTAAATTTCATTAAAAATTTTGAGATTTGATGCATTTTCATTTATGTTAGTGTGTAATTCCATAAAATATCAGTATTTAAAGTACTGTAAGAAGCTCCGCATAATAAAACACAACAATAAAAGGGAACAGAGAATAGAGAATAATTTCAACTTCAGAAACTGTGTATTTCACAATATATGATTTCTGATAGGTTGAAATTCTTATTCTCTGTTCTCTGTTCCTTTTATTGTACGGAGCTCCTAAGAAATAATCTCACACCGCGACTGATGCGCCACTTGTGCTATTCGGCGTTACTCTTAAACTCGTTGCCATCTCGATGCACTACTCCTTAATGACGGCTGTTTATAAAAGACGGACGCGTTGTTGACTTTTGTTCCGATTATAAAAATGATAAGATCGTTGTATTGATTGACTATATTCTTTATTGAATTAAATCAATTTTATCCGATGTACTTTTGTCCATTTAATTATAAATAATTAGAAAAAAATTAATCGTTGTCCTCCAAAAAAAGTTCTTCCGAAAATGCTCGCAAATCAAAGGATCTTTCAGTACCAACCTGAAAAATAGAAATTTCAAGCTGTAAAATGCATTTTTAAACATTTCAGTAATTCTTTTTTTTGTTCTAAAGAACTCTTATCAGGGAATCAATCATGTAACTTTCCCCTAGGGCGGAAACGTGAAAAGTGAAAAGTTTCATGTGAACTCTATGATCATCTATGATTTCGAGAGATCAGTGTAAAGCCCATTCTACAATGGGCAGTAGCAATAATGAATTAAAGAGTAGACATAAAAAATAAAGACATAAAAAAACTCGACTAATCATCAGTTGATTATCCTTCTCACATTCGACTATGATTGATTGATTTCTACTCCTTAATCCAGTACTGTTACTGCCCATTGTAGAATGGACTTAACTTTTCCAATTGTGAAAATGTGAAATTGTTCACGTGACTTTTTAGCTAAGGATCGTAGCGGAAAAGCGGAAATCTAGGGAATTAATAAAAAAATATATTTCGGAACTAATATGTCTTGTCTATCAACAATTTATCTCAAGGCAGATGCCATTAATAATTGAAGAAGAAGTAATATTGCATTGACGGAAGAAAGATTATATATATATGTAATTATTATTGGGTTGTCCGGAAAGTTTATGCCGACTAACCTATATAATTTAATAAATGTATATTAAAATTTAAATTTTCTGCGTTTTAATTTTCCTTCAACATCGGCACGAACTTTTCGGACAACCCAATATAATAATATATATTACAAAAACTATTATTACGTACATGTACATACATACATACATACAATTAATGATTTAAAAATGACTAAAAATGACTAAAAATGTTATATTTTGTCAAATAATTATTTATTTCTTAGCAATTACTATAATTATATAATAAAATATTTTAAATTTACCAATTTTAATCAACTCTCGTTTTTTCTATCTATTCTACGCCTCACTAATTCGGGATTGCGTTTTAAATAATTTAATAACATTTCTTTTTGTTTCATAGTTACATTCATTATTATTTTTCTTTCTGTTGTTATAGGTTATACAGATTGTTCAGTCGTTCATGCAATATCGCATATGTAATCGCTATACATGAAAAATTTCATGTGAAATCTCGATGAATAAAAAATGAAAAATGAAATATGGAAATTTTCGCGTGAAAATATATGATTGACCCCCTGAATTCCGATTTCGAAACATGAGGGATGGCAGCTTTATATGCATCCAAAGAACGACGCGTTTATGTTGCATGCGAGAATAGAGTAAACTCAATAAATTGTGCGTGTGTGATATAGATTTAGCATATAATGATATTTTTATCGTTTATTTTCCTTTAATTAATGTCCTTATAGTATATTCTTGTCCCTCTAACATATTCTTCTGCTTTCTTGTATGAGGTCACCGATACTATTAAAGACTGTCAATCCTGGACAAATTTTCGGTAATATAAAAAGAGCCCCAAGGGATAATTGAAAAATGCTGACATTACAGACAATTGATATAAATTTACTACTATTAATATTATTATAAATATTTGGCTTACATTATTAAATTCATGATTTTTTATTACATAAATGTTCCATAAATATGCATACTTGTAAAGTTGTAATATCCTATATATTGCAGAAAAATTACAATTTTTTTCTCTGCAATTATCATCTCTATTGATAATCAAACTTTGATGATAATACTGAAATCACAATTTTAAAGAAAAATCGAGTATTACTAAGTTATAAATGCATAAATATGTTTATTAAACTAATAAATCATATAATTAATACAATATTATCAGTTTTTAATTCTTAATCATTTCAATATTCATACATATCGGTCTTTAATAATATCTGAATATCTCAGTGATAATAGCAATCGTAGCAGTTTTAGAGTCTTAAGCCGTAAATTCCAATCATAGTCGATTATTCTTCTCACATTCGATTGTGATTAGTTAATTTTCTACGATTTAACAAGCTACACTGTGAGAAATGTTTCCTTATATGTAAATGAAGTGATTATGAACGAAATTAAAAGTAATGATTGATTTAACTAAAAACTAAATTACAATACTTTACTTAAATGTAATGTACATTAAATTTCATAAAATTTCATAAAAATACGTTAAATTTAATGTAATGTCATAAAATTAAATGTAATTGTCTAACTGAAAATTTAAATACATTAAATTTTATAAAATTTTTAACAGTTACATTAAATGTTAATGAAATTAAAGTGCGTTATACGTACGAGATGGTGCAATGTAATTTCATATAAATTATCTTGAAATTTACACAAAAAATTGAGATTTTTGTCATTATTTTATAATACATTTTCATACATTTTTATTAAAGAACAATAAAAAATACTAGTTCTTATTGAACTAACTTTTGAACCAGATGACGGTAAACGTAGATAACTAACTAGATAATTTTTTGTATTACTTTTAAATATGATTTAAATTAATCTGTAATTTTTTCATAATTTATTGTAATTTCTTCATCATTTTGAAAATATGTGTGAAAATACATCTTTATAAGATTAAAATGAATCACTTTGTAGATTTATTCAACTATGTTTGAAAGAAATTCTTAAGATAACCATTAGAAATAATAAAAAGATTCTCGTTTTCTATGGGTTTCATATAGTCCGTTCTTATTTCAAGATCTAACTATCTTAATAAGTAATGTCTTAAAACGTTAATATGACCCTCTGATTAGTTCGTGACTTCTTAAGACTGAATTTAAAACGATCTTGAATATAAGCTCTGATTATAAATACCGATCTGATGATTGTTCAATGTTTTTTTATTTTGAGCATGTGTGCCGCGTGCTCAGCAAATCGCAACATTCGCTTCAATCACTTGCGAGAAGTGCTACAAAACGTGTGGATACTCAGCAAAAGGATAAAAGATATATTCGGTAAGTATAAAAACTATGGATAATATATATAATATATACTATATATATTGGGTTGTCCGGAAAGTTCGTGCCGCAAAAGATTTAAATTTAATAAATGTGTACTAAAATTTAAACTTTCTGCGTTTCAATTTTCCTTCAAAATCAAACTTTCCGAACAACCTAATAGTATATGAAAAATAAATAAAAATTTAAACTGTATGTCTCAGCATTTGAAATTATTTATTCCTTCCATCTACGATATTTATTCGTTGTTTTCCTTCCTATCTTCTTCATGATATTATATTGCATGTGTCGGCAGCATCATCGCGATTGATGATCGCATCTGACGATATCGCTGCGCTCGCTTTAAAAACATTATTAGAATATAAATACAATAGAAATAAAAAATATATATGTATATATTTTGCGTATGAGAATAAGTAAAAGGAATTAGGAAGCTGCAACGAGAGAAAAGATCATAAGTATAGGATGCACATGAGTCGCAACAGGCGGCATAACGTATCGAGAGAAAGATAGTAAGTATTGTATATAGCAAGTATATGAGATAGAGCGCATGGCTGCGGCGTCGGCGGCGATGGCAGCAGCGGCGCTGCTTAATATCTCAATGCATATAACAGTAATATTTAATAGTCGGATGCACAACAAAGACAACTGCTTTAGAATTTATTATATCGATCTTTTCGCGGCAACACTTTTGATTTACTTTATTTTATATACACCGATTTGCCATAGATAAATTCCGGATCTATTGCCATAGATAAATTCCGGACAGTCGCGCTACAGCGAAGAATGCTTTTCAGCGTCAGTTTTGTCCACATCTTGTCCGCGCGCGGATTTATCCTATATAAAACAAAAATTCTCTGCTTTAAAATAAATTTCCTGTTCTATGTCTTGTCCGCGTGCGTTCAGTTGTATGTATTTAAATGCTCTGTGTTGTCTGTGTGTGTATGTGTGTGTGTGTGTGTGTGTGTGTGTGTGTGTGTGTGTGTGTGTGTGTGTGTGTGTGTGGTGTGTGTGTGTGGTGTGTGTGTAAAATGAAATTCAGAGCCAAATAAATTTGAAAAAAATGATGAGAAGGAGGAGGATGTCTCCCCTCATGAAAGCCGACGAAATTGAGAAGAAAGATGTCTCTGTCGGCGAGATGCTCCCATCGAAGAGGAGGAAGAAGTCGAATATGAACTCGATGAGAGCCTTTCGATTATTAATTTCGCATCTTGCACGAGTGACGAATTGATCGAGTTTATGCTCGACTTCTTCGATTTAACTAATGAGGAGGAATTATTACATTTTTGTGTAATATACTTTGCTGCGGTGGCGGTAGAGGTTGAGGAAGAGGTAGAGGCAGCAGAGATTGCCGCTTGAGCCATAGAGACTGCATGGATGAGGGAGGTGGATCAGGAAGAGGACGATTAAGTGGAGATGACGGCTCCGGAGGAGATAGCGGGGGATGGGGGTATCAGATAAACATTTTGCATTTTTACTTCTTTTCTCTACGCAGCATTTTTACATTTTTATTTCTTTACACGTTCCCTCACCCTAATCCCTCACCCTCTTTCTAACAGGTTCTTCTCGCGACCACAACGCCAACACTACCTAGTGGCAGCGCATATATCTGTGGTCCAGAATCCTCCTGTATATATTACTGAGAAGTTAACATAAATCGAGGATAAAACATAATTATATGTTTAGTATTATTTGCTAATAACTATTATAATAACTTCTAATAACTTCAGTTTTTATTTACTGCCTCATAATTATAACACAAGTCGTATCTATTATAAAGACGGATTAGGATTAAATATGTTATTTTTTCGGTTATTCTTGTCAGTGTATGACAAAATAAAATATATATATAAATACATATCTCTTACATGAAATCTTGATTTTTAAGTATTTTATACATGCTGCAACGAGATAAATTAAAGTATATATGAAATACAGGACTATAACAAGCTTGCAATACGCGCTATAAACGACCAATTATGTCTGTTTGTATAACTTGAAATCCTCAAAAATGTATGTACTTAAAATGAGATAAATATATATTCAGACGTTGAAGAAAAAGAAAGCGAAAGTGCTGAGTGCATAAAGTGCGCGCAAGTGCAAGCAACGCGAACAGACCTATTATTGCATTAAAATTCTGCTCCCCGTCAACTTTCATTTTCAAATTTTAAATATCACATGGCTTTATATGCACCAATCCTTTGAGGCAGTAATTTTGAAATGACTAGCTCTAAAGATCAAAGGATACCTACTTAGACTTTCCATCACCCACTGATTTTTAACGGCAACCCTCTTTTTTATTTTAAAATTTAATTTAAAAATTTAAAAAATCAAGTTACAAAATAACTGTAATATAACGTATTACAGTTTTATTGTTATGTGACAAATTACGTTTAAGAAATACGATACATTTAACTTTGTATTTGCTGGATTTAAATATTTTCATGTTTACATACAATTTATTATTTTTTATGCGATATATTTTAATACCAAATTATAGAACACAAAGAAAGAATTATAATGTACAAAGAATAATATAATAAAATGTAATACAACATGAAAGAGAATTAAATCCTTTTACATAAAATATAAAATACATAAATTACTTATACATATTTATAACATTTTCGATATACATTTTGTTTAGAAAGGATATCTCATATATTTATAAACTACAAATAATAAAATTCGCATATGATTCAAGAAAATCTGAATTCTGGCTCTGCAATAAGTGTACATTGTCATTTAGTAATTGTTTTAATAATATAATGTTTATTATTGAACAAAAACTTTAATTTTGTACCTTCTAATAAAAAAAAAAAATAAAAGTTGCTAAATTTTGATATTTGAAACCAAATATTCAAACAAGTTAATCTAATAAAATTTATCTTATAATACGCGTCTGCAAAAATAGAATTACGAAGTAATGTCTTTTTTATTGCCATAACTATGTTTGGTAAAAACGGACAGATTATAACATTGTAAGTAACAAACACTTTGGTGCAGAGCATTTTACACAATTTAATCAGCAATCTACAATAAAAAGAGAATACATGGTTGAATTATTAGCTTATTGAGAATCAATCTTTTGTGACAATCAATTCCGAAAACTGATTTCTTCTAATATAATGGTAATATTATTTTATACATTTAGGGAAAGGTCGCTGATACCACCATACCATTTTATTTTTAGACAATATTTCTTAAATAAAAAATAAAAATAAACTTTAAATACATTAATACAAACTAAAAAATGTCTTCTATCAGATATTGGGTCATTTAAAAAGTATCCGCGGTTTTTTGTTCAATTTTTGAATGAAATTTTTCTTTATTGAAAATCAATTTTAATCAAGTATATATTGGCCATTATTATCTATAACCTTTTGCCA
>Ga0157364_1001799_pt1 | contig 18927 bp, 16 predicted proteins | sample AttsexASBM2_FD_111476 | JGI IMG/M metagenome (GOLD analysis project Ga0157364, IMG submission 111476) | Fungus gardens microbial communities from leaf cutter ant in Ribeirão Preto, State of São Paulo, Brazil - Atta sexdens ASBM2 | ecosystem: Host-associated > Fungi > Mycelium > Unclassified ...
GCGGACCGTTGACCAAGCCGTGAACTGCGAATTACCGTGTTCACCCAAGTTATAACCGCTCACCGACTTGGGATTCACGCCCAACGCAACGCCAACCGCCCGTTGCATCCGCGCCGTATCCAGTAACGTCCCGCTACCGATAACTCGATTAGCTGGGAACCCAGTAAAGCGTTGGTACAAGGCCGTGATGACATCGACTGGGTTCGTCACCACCACTAAGACGCCATGGAACCCAGACGCCACAATCTTGTCGGCAACTCCGCGCACCTGTTGCTTGGTGAATTGCAGTTCAACAAAGCGATCACCAGTCGCTTGTCCAGTCTTTTGTAATGAAATTTGACCCAACGTTGAAATGACAATATCCGCATCATTCAACGCTTGCCAGTCATTCACCACAATGTGAACGTCATACTTCAAATTCGCTGCCGCATCTTGAAAGTCCAAGGCCTCTGCTTCCGCCTTAGCGCTGTTGGTATCGATGAAAATTAATTCATCTGCGCCATTCGTGGTTACCAACCCGTGCGCAATGGCGGCCCCAACGTGTCCTAACCCAATAATTGCAATCTTACGTGCCATATGAATATCCCCCTAAAAATAACCTAATTTAATCTGTGATAAATGCAGCAATCCGCGCGACAGCCGTTTGCAAATCAGCTAACGAAGCCGCATAACTCAACCGAATGTAGCCGGCTCCACCAATCCCAAAGGCGGATCCCGGAATAACCGCGACCTTGCCTTCTTGAGCGAGCGCCAAACTGAAAGCCACGTCATCTTGTTCCAACTCATCTGGAATCTGCGCAAAGACATAAAAGGCCCCGGCTGGTTGCGGAATCGCAAAACCAAGTTCGCGTAACGCCTTTACCAAGTAATCGCGCCGGGCTGCATATTCAGCCTTCATCGCCAACGTATCTTGGCGCCCCGCTTCAGTACCCAGTGCTTCCGCCGCCCCGGCCATCGCTGGATTCGAGGCTGACGTCACCGCAAATTGGTGAATCAATCCGACCGCACTGATTAATTTCGTTGGGCCCACCACAAACCCAATGCGGTAACCCGTCATCGCGTGTGACTTCGATACCCCGTTCAAGACCAACGTTTGATTGGGCAAGTACTGGGCAATCGAGGTGTGTTGTCCATCATAAACTAACTCTGAATAAATTTCATCCGCAATCACTGTGATGTCCGTCCCACGTAAGACATCCGCCAACGCCGATAATTGTTCCGACGTGTAGGTGGCCCCAGTTGGATTTGATGGATAGTTCAGCACAACCGCCACTAGTTGATCGCCATAGGTGTCAATCGCGCCCTGTAATTGGTCCGGCGTGAGCAAGAAGTCAGTCGCCGATGTATCCACATACGTTGGTACACCACCGGCTAAGACCACCGTTGGGTCATACAACGGGAAGTTCGGCGCCGGAATCAAGACGCGGTCACCAGGATTAACAACGGCGGTAATCGTGTCGTAAATCCCTTCCGTGGCCCCCAACGTCACAATGACTTGTGAGTCAGCATCATATTGCAAGTTGTACCGGTCAGCTAAGAAGTGCACCGCCGCTTCCCGCAACGCTTGCGTCCCAGCGGCCGGTGCGTAGTGTGAATCATCTGCTAAAATGCTGTCGATCGCTGCTTGTTTAATGTGGGTCGGTACATTAAAATCCGGTTCGCCCAGCGTCAATTTCAAAATATCAGCCACATCACTAATCTGTGCGTCGAATGCTCGAATCGCATTGGGTTGAATCTGTGTTAAGCGTTCATTTAAACTCATCGTCTACCTCCCTAAAACTTGCGACCAGGATTTAAAATACCGGTCGGGTCAAAAACGGCTTTAATTTGTTGTTGTAGTGTTTGAACTGCGGGCGACAATTGCTGTGGCACCCACTTCTTTTTAATCGTGCCAATCCCGTGTTCCGCACTGACCGTGCCACCGATGCTAATCACAAAGGGCAGTAGCTCATCAATATAGGCCTGCGTTTCCGCGGGTAAAGCCCCATCTTTGCTTTCTAAAATGATATCCGGGTGCAAATTACCGTCGCCAGCGTGGCCGAGCAACAATAACCGTTGACCATGCTTAGCAGCAATCGCTTCCGCGCGATCGGCGACAATTGCTAACTGCCCTAATGGCACGGCAATGTCTTCCACAATCAAACGGCCATATTGTGCACCGGCCGCAAAGATGTCTTGGCGAATTTTGATAATAGTTGCGGTACGGTCTGGGTCCGACGTGACGTCAATTGTCTGAGCGCCGGCCTTACGGAGCAGGTCATCAACCAAATCCAACGCACCGGCAACAGCGACATCAAGTTGGAAAATCATCAGGGCTTGTTCGCCACGCCCGCCTAAATCAATGCCTTCGTACTCATCAAGTGCTTCAATCGACACCCGATTTAGCACTTCTAACATTGACGGATTAACACCACTAGCTTGCAGTACTTGCACAGCATGCGTTAATGCGTGCACATCCGCAAAGGTCGCTAAGCCCGTCACAGTATCGCCAAACGGAATTGGTCGGAGACGTACAGTGGCTTCAACGACCACCCCAAGCGTACCTTCCGAACCAATGAACAAGTCGGTTAAGTCATAACTGGCATTGTTCTTAAATGTGGCCCCGCCGAGTTCTAATAAACGACCGTCGGCGAGGACAACCTTAAGGCCCAAGACATTTTCACGAGTTGTGCCATACTTCAACGACGCCATCCCACCTGCGTTTGTCGCGATATTGCCGCCGATGGTACTAATTGGCTTCGAACCTGGGTCTGGCGCGTAAAAGTAACCGACTTTACGAGCAGCTTGATCTAGGTCGCCGTTCAACACGCCAGCCTCAACTACCGCCGTTTGATTTTCTGGTTGCAACGCCACAATGTGATTGAGCCGGGATAGATTCAGAAGAATACTGCCATCCAAACCGGCTGCTCCATTTGAAATTGACGTGCGGGCACCCTGGGTCACGACTGGAATATGATGCGCCGTCGCAAATTGCAACGTGGCTTGGACGTCCGCCACCGAAGTAGCGAATACCACCGCGATTGGTTGCCCCTCAGCTGCTGTTTCTTGGGTATAGGGATTCAGCCGGTATTCTGCAAGCACAGGCGGCTCAGTGACCAACTCACCATCTGGTAATACTAATGTTGTTAAATCTGTGCTCATACTTTCCTCCAAATAAAAAACGCCCCGTCGCAGCACAATTGTCTGCAACGGGACGACTCATCATCGTGTTACCATCCGAATTCTGCCCAAAATCACCTTTGGACACTTATCAAGTACGCGCTAAAAAGCGGTGATACTCTAGCGCGATAACGGGCGCACCCGGAAACGACGTTCATTATCATCGTTTCAACCCACTCCAAGGCCATATTCACCAACTAAGTTGATTGCTTCACACCCTACGCAACTCTCTGAACAACTTAGGCTTGGTTACTCACCTCTCCTTCGTTGCACTTATTGTAGTCACGTCAAAATGAAAAGTCAATAAGTTTATTAGAATTATTCTCATTTAAATTCCAAACACTACCCCGGCTGCCCTTTTCAGGCCACTGATACCAGGCTTTATGCTAATATATGTCAGTTCCTATTTGGCAGCCACCGCGCTGCAACACGTGCAATCCCTGGTCCACGTTAATCCCGGCAGGAGGACAGACAATGGCAAGTGCTTTTAACAGTGCCGATATCGCGGCGAAGAAACAAGAATTGGGTTACCCCGCTGATACATCAAACTTGGCTTACATTCAAGCCAGCCACAAATTGGAGGACGTCATCGCGGCGTTCAACTCGTTCACAGGTAAGAACTATGTGGTCAGCTTTGAACCAACCGGTTTGTTGTTCATGGGGTTGACACCACTGAATCAATTTAACGGCAATGATCAATTTGTGGCGTTAACTGAGATTGGTGCCATCGCCCACCGCGACGAAGCGGTTTTCAACGGTCACGAAATCAGCGACGCTGAAACGTTGGTCTTGGATTCGCTAGCTGGTGAACACACGGAGCACCAATTGTACACGTCATTGTCGATGGCCGACTGGGTCGCTGCAGATGTGGCGAACGTTAATGCGATTATTGATGGGTATAACCAGGTGGATTAATTATTTTGGGTATAGTTAAGGGGATGCATCTTATGGTGCATCCCCTTTTTGCGCTATCTACAGTCTACTAAAATGCCACAGATAAAAAGGCATACGCAACTTAATGCATACGCCCGATTCTAACTAGAATTTGTAAATCAATAGTTTCCGATATTTAACGTGACTTCACATAAGCATCAACTGCCACAAGTGCATTCGCAACATCTTCAGCCGTGACTTCAAATGGCATTTGGTGGATTGTCTCACCTTCCGTCGTCGCTTGGACACCAATCTTCAACAGATCTTCACGAGAAGCATTCTCTAAGTGCATTTCTGCCAAGGTCGTGGGCAAGCCTAACTTCTGATAGAAATCAATGTACTTATTTAGTGTCTCGGCTGTTTCGTTTTGCAAAACCAACTGCGTCAACGTACCGTATGCAACCTTTTCACCGTGGGTTAGGTGGTGAATATCACCCGTCAACGCTGTGAAACCATTGTGAATTGCGTGCGCTGCGGCTAAACCACCTGATTCAAAGCCTAACCCTGATAATAGGGTATTCGCTTCAACAACTGATTCAAGCGCTGCCGTAACGACCCCTTGACGGTTGGCTTCAATTGCTTGAAGGCCGTAGTTGAATAGCGTTTCTTCCGCTTTCTCAGCAATCGCGACAGCTGCCAAAGTTTGCTTACCACCAGCCATCGTGTCACCATGCTTTTCACTCACAGCCTTTACCTCAATCAAAGTCGCCATCGCATCCGCAATGCCTGACGCCAGATAACGAACCGGTGACTTGGCGATAACATCCGTATCAACCATCACTAATTCTGGATTCTTTTTATAGAAAAGGTAACTCTCAAACGCCCCATCATCCGTGTAGATAACAGACAAAGCTGAAGTCGGTGCGTCCGTTGATGCCAGCGTTGGCAAGATCACAACTGGTAAGTCCGCTTCATCTGCGATTGCCTTCGCAGAATCGATTGCCTTACCACCACCTAAGCCAAGTACGACGTCACTCTGGTTTTCACGGGCAATCTCGACCGCACGGGCAATTTCTGAGCGTGATGCTTCTCCTTGAAAGGCAACCCGAGTATATGACATACCGGCAGCTTCCAAATTCTTGGCAAAAGTCTCGCCAACGGCCGACCACGTGTGATTACCAGCTAACAACAAGGCACTTGATCCCAACTCTTTAATGTGTTCAATCCCTGTTTCCAAAACGTGCGCCCCTTGCACATAACGTGATGGACTTGCAAAAACTCGTTCCATGGTTATTCCCTCCAAAGTTCCTCTTGTGATTTTGTTCACATTTATTATAGCACTAAATTTATCACAGCGTTCAACTTTAAAAGAGACTTCACAATCAATTACGGTTATACCCAAATCGGCGCGTCTGCATCACATCTTTCCAATACGTTTCTCGTGCTAATGCTTGTTTCCGCCCTTGTTCATTTTTACTAAAGATTTCTAAAATGCTGTAGGAAAAATGACGTCGAATGTATGCCAAGCCATGTTTCTGAACGAGGTCGTTAAGACCACGATTGGGATACTCTTTATTATTTTCTTCATCAGGATCATATCCCTTCGCAACATATGTCTGCCAGCGGGATAAAATGCCACCGCTACCAGTGGCCGAACCGACATAGTGATGACCATTTCGGTTATCAGTAATCAAATACACACCATAAACACTTCCTAGTGCCGTCTGCCAAGCACTGCCAGTTAACTCCTTTTGCAAAGTTGGATAATCAACCGCCACATTTTCAAAACCTGGAAATTGATTGGCTTGATCTAAAATTGGATTACCTAAAATTTCATACAATGGCACATTATCCACGATATCCGGCCGTACGTACCACCAAGCCCGATTACTATTCTTCCAATCAAAAATTGTGCGCCCTTCAAATGACACATATTGTGCTAACTTTTCTGCACGCGCATATGGTATATCGTCGTACTCGGCAATTGGGTCACTACCGACGAGAGCATCCTTTTCCAAAATGAGATAGGCACCCACAAATAGCCATCGATGCGGCTGGGTCTCAATAAATTGAAACGTGATGTCATCGTTCCGATTGCGACGGTTACCTTGTGACAGAATCCATGTTTCGAATACTGCCTCATGATTGGCATACATTTCGTAAAAATCTCGTCGCATTGGATTGCCTTGCCGATCAGTTGTCAGCCATGATGTGTTAAAGCGCAACTTTATCCGGCGATCAGGATATGATGCCCGTAATTTATCAAAATTGAACAGGTCACTGATTAGTATTTGAGCCATGGTTTCACCTCGTTTTTACACTGAAGCATACATGAAAACTGTGAAGTTTTTAGTTTCAAACTACCCGGCCAATCATCCACTTAGAACAATTAGTTCCCTTTTTGTCAACCCTTTCGTCCAAAATACAGTAAACTAAATATTAGGTTTAACTGTTAAAAAGGAAAAGAGATGACTCCTGCAAAAACGATATCGAACACACCTAACATTTCAGTCAATTTTCTAAGGAGATACTAAATGGCATTAACAGAAGAAGACGTACGTATTGCTTATGCTGCAAGTAAGATTACAACTGGTAACAACCGTTCAAACTCTGGACGTGTTGCGCTTTGGCTAGAAGCCTCAGTTGATGATGTGAACCAGATTATTGATCAATATTCACTCCCTATCAAGAAAACAGCGGCAATTTCGCACTTTTAGCTTCTGATTTTTCTCAGAAATAAGTACTTGATGACAAATATAACGGGCCAAGAAATCACTTTCGATTTCTTGGCCCGTTATATTTTTCTGATACCACTCACCTCAACGAACCGATTCCTAATATTTTTTGTTCTTCACAAGTGCCTGCATGAACATTATGTCATCATAGGAAACTTCCATTGTTCCGTCATCTTCAGTTTTTCGATTTGTCAAATACCGATTCAAGAGCCAGAAATTCAGATAATAGTCACTTGTTGCAAAATATTGTTTGTACGAATAATCAACATCGTGGTCAATTCGATTTTGTATAATGCTCATCAACCTCTCTTCTTGTATCTGCGATGTGTCGGGAATTGATTTTTCTTCGTCCACTTCTTCAAAGTACAACAAAAACTTCACCACTGCTCTTAAGACATCTATGTCACCATCAATCATCAATTTTATTATATCCGGAAAAAGTCCATCGAGTTTACCACCTGAAATTGAAAAGTCATTCAAATTTATTTCAGCCGCCATTCCTCTACCAATTAAGACGTCAATAATCCGATCAACTTCTGTTTGACTTGTACTTAATAGAACAATTGGTTCGCCTGATTGATTGAAGCTAACTCCACTTCCCCAAAACAAACTATTTTCAGTTATTACATATAATGAGTATTCCGAACTAATAACGAATTGGAAAATCCCCAATTTTTCATATGGAATTATTAAAATCGAACCTTGATTAAAATCTAAAAAATCAATCCACAATGTTTTATTTTCATCATTTTGCACATTCATTATTTCAGGAAACAATTTATCAATAACTGTTTGGCGTATAACGGGCGAATTTAAATATTTATTCCGTACTTCTTTTGAAAAAGGATTAATAAACCTTCTACCATCAAAATCTACAAAAGATTCTCCATCATCACTATTGATTGCGTTTTGCAAGAATCCGCCGTATGACAACCCTGTAAATTCCGAAAAGCCTTTTCGAGTAAGTAGCCGAATGTCTGGCAAAAATTTTCTGACCCACCTAGTCAGCTGAACGGGCTCCATTAACGCTTCAGAGAAACTGTCAAGATCTACAAGCTTTATATTTCTCATGCCGGTCGTATCCTCTGGATAATCCGTCTTTACATTTGCTGTCTCAATAACCTCTTGTACAAATCTAGAGTCTTCTGACAAATACAGCCTTTGATTTATTTCTTTTTTAGTTGCATACTTCATAGCTTTATAACCTTCCTAATACTTGATACCTAAATTGTGCCACTATATTTAAAATTAATTAACTGCCACTTTTAGGAACTCATATCAGGCTTTTTGTTATATACAAAATTAACTTTGAAAAAAAGTTGGAATTATACGAATAGCATAATTCCAACTTCAATTTAAATATTCACTTACAGCATTGAACCATGCTCAGCAACTTCATTATCGCTACCAGCCCAAGGAACGACTTCTCCAAACATAGGCTTCAACAACGAATCCACGGTTGCTTGTGGCAAATGCAAATCCACATAGTCCAACTCAGACAACTTTTGATTCAAAGCATCTTCTTGTCCGGCAGCAACTTTTTCAACCCACTTAGGTTCAATGATTAACTCAACGGCTAGTCCAACTAAATCCGCACCCGTGTCAGCTAAAGCGGCTTCTGCATCTTGACCCTTACGCACATTGCCAACTGCCAGGACGGCGACATCTTCAGGTAATGCATCTCGATACAATTTCGCTACCGGCGTCTTAATTTCAGGTGACACAAACGGTGATTGATTGGCAACGGGTTGCGACAAATTCAAGTAATCAAGTGGCACTTCATTAGTCAATTGCCGCGCAAATTCAACCGTGTCATTAATTCGATAACCATCGACGTTCGTTTCTTCCGGTGAAATACGGTAACCCAAAATAAAACCAGGCTCTGCATTGTCACGGATGACATCTGCCACCTTATGTGCCACAGCTAATGGAAATGCTGTTCGATCAGTTCCCCAACTATCAGTTCGTTTGTTTGATGATGGTGAGAAGAATTGTTGCAGTAGGTAGTGGTTAGCACCGTGAATTTCAACACCGTCAAAACCAGCATCAATCGCACGCTTCGTTGCGCGACCAAAGTCTTCGATAATTTCGCGAATCTCACTATCAGTTAACTCTCGTGGTGTTTCCGAATCTGGTGTGTTTGGAATTGCTGAAGGCGCTACTGGCGCTTGACCACCTGGTAATAAATCTGAATATGACATACGTCCAGCATGGTGTAGTTGTACAACTGCCTTAGCACCACCATCGTGGATTGCACCAACCAATCTCTTTAATCCAGCTAATTGATTGTCATCAGAAATTCCTAATTGGCCTGGAAAACCACGTCCCAAATCGTCAACATACGATGCACCAACAATTACCAAACCAACACCACCAGCACGATGACGGTAATATTCTACGTCATCTGTGGAAGCTACCCCATTAAAGAATGATGCCGATAATGTAGTTGGCGCAAATACAGTCCGGTTACGCAACTTAGCGCCATGCCGTAATGCCAACTGTTGCAAAAAATTATAATCTGTCATCTTGAAATCCCCCTGATTCCATATACGATTCCTGATATTTTCGACTACGCCCAGATTATAGCACCATACCGACAATTAACTTGTATTGTCTGAAAAACAGGTCACGAAGCATTTTGAAGCTCTAACAGAACGGTCCAGGGAGAGTCAGCCCACTTTACTTGAATCAGAAATAATAACAATTTGCCTGCCAGCCTCAAGGTAAAAATCTAATCTAGATTCTGCTCACTGATGAATGAGTAGAGTTATGAATCGTTACAGGCATAAAACATTCGTGCTTTTAATCATCATGCCACCCTCGCTCAATTTAGCATAAAATAACGCAGCACTTTTTTAGCGTTACAAAAATTGCTTTTTCACAAAAATTTCGGTGTTGATTGATTTACTTTGTTCGCTAACGGCAGTTAATCTAATAACCTGAACCTTCAATTAAAACGTTATCCGCTTGTTTTATCTACCTGTTGAACACCTTTAATTCCAGGGGGATTATTTCTCAAATTTGTTTCCAGTGATTATTATTAACAATATTGGGCACTCGCATCCAAGAATCCGTCCATGAGTGATGACCATCTGTTCCAACACATTTTTTATACTTTATACATCTTTCACGAAGTACACCTAACTTTTCGGCTAAATTAATATCCTTTTTATACATCTACTCTATGGTATTAATAACGTCCTTTAAAGACCAAAATTTCAAACCTTTCACCTGACGTGCCCATTCTTGTCCTTTGAAATTCAACTTAAGGTTACTATCATGATTTTCAAAATATCCATCATGAATGAATACAACCCTATCCACCTCAATAAGTTGTTGAATCCTAGATACTGTGCGCAGTTCTTTTTCTCTGATGTGCTTACTCGAATCCAGCGCATCGCGGTTGGAATCACTAAGTGGCTCCCAACAATGAACATACAGAACTTTTTGTTGGTTATACCCAGATTGCGCACGTATTTCTGTAATATTCATCTTTTTGATAAACTTGCCCGGTTGTGCAAGTCGCACGTTTTGAAGACACTATCTTTCAAAAACTCAGATGGGTATAATTGCAGTGAAAAATATGAGCGAGGAAAAACACATGTTAGAACCAGAAGAAACGATACAATTTTTACCACTAGTGCTTGATGTTTTGAACAGAATTGGTGCAATACAACCAATACGGTCTCTTGGCAAAATCGATAAAATGATAATTACCGTAAAAGAAGATTTTGCCAAGATGGAAGACGCCCAGATTCTTGATGTTGATATCAAAGATAACAATGATTCAACTTTGGCACATTTTTCCACTCCAATTTCAATGCTAGAGTCTAAATCTTTTGCAGTTGTTTTGGATAAGGCACAATCCTCTGATTATTCTAATGAACCTGATAATTATCTTTCACTTTTGCGGGAGCCATTGTCAAACACGTTAAATATACAGACGATGCAGGCATTAGAAATTAGCATGCCTGTATATCTGCAAGTTAAGTTATTAGCGGAATAATAGGTCACTTACATAGTCAATTGTAGGTGATTGTGCATACAGTTGTTCGTTTTTTGTCTCTCAGCGCGTTTGAGAGCACTCGAAATTGCAAAATAACACCCACCGGACCAAAATCCGGTGGGTGTTTGTGTTTCTACATGAATTTTTGGTTCGGCACTTCGTAATTCGTAATCAACAAGTGCTCAACGTCTTTATCGTTACGATTTTTGAAGTTAACGAGATATGACTTGTCGAACGCATTGAGATAAATCTTTTGACCATTTACTGTCTCTTGATCAGCTGGATAGAGTGATGAAATCAACTCAGTATTCTTGATTACCAACATCCAGTTGGCCACTGATTCATTAATCAAGTATTGTGCTAGACGTTCCTGTTCTGACTGACCAAACTCGTTGTTCGCATACGTTGAGAAATCCGTATCATACGGAGGGTCCAAAAAGATGAAATCACCGGCTTCGGGTTGGTGCTCATGCATGAACTGTTCAAAGTCTTCGTTTCCCATTGTGGTATTAGTCAGCAACTGGTGTAGTTTCTCATCGTTGAAATACTCGAAACGCGACTCAAGCGTGTTGTTGTTATATGACATTCCGCCATATGGAACATTAAACTTGCCAGTTTTGCTGTAACGGAACATTGAGCTATAAGCATATTGACGAATGAATAAGTATAGTGCTGCCTTGCGACCGTCACTGAAATTCAAGTCATACATGCGGTTGAACAAGTCACGGTAGTAAACATAAATCGATGACTTAAATGCCGTTGTGATAATGCCTTCAAAATCATCTCGATAAATCACCGTTCCTTTATCAGTTTGCTTTCGCAGAAACGTAATCTTACGCACAATCGACTTGGCTAAATCGCCAAAGAATACCTGAGCATCTTCATACTCTGGAGTAAACGATTCTGTCATTTGGCGCCGGTGGTCATCGACCCATGCGTTCACACGGTCTTTTGCCGATTCTTCATCCTCGATGCCATTTCGGAACAACAGCACCAATTCATCCATATGGAGAGCGGTGTATTCACCAGCACCGATCCAGGCACGATCGATGCGTTCTACGGCAGCATGAAAATCTGGGTCTTGCTGACCAACTGCGCGATAGAGCAGCATCAGGTCATCGCTTCGATCATTAATATAGTAATGTTGTACATTTTGCAAGCTGTCGCTGGCAACAGAAAAGTACACCGCGCCCCCGCCGATAAATGGTTCATAGTAATTCTTTATCGAACGGGGCAGAGCTGGCATGATGTATTTTAACTCTTTGGTTTTACCGCCTGGGTACTTCAACAAAGGGGTTAGCATAGCGGTCCTCTCAGTCATGGCGGCAGTGATAGCAGCCATGGTTTTCTTTTTTACGTTTTTTTCTTGTTACAGATTCATTGTTCGGAATCTGTAAATGACTGAATCCATTTTACATAAAAACCAGCATTTCGACAATGCTGGTTCAGACAATCTTATTATATCAATCGTGTCTGCGCGTAGCACGGTATTGGGTCGTTTCGAAATCAAAACCATCTATAACATCAGCGGCTGAGAATTGTTTAATATCACCGTAATAACCGTTAGGTCCGGTCTGAAAATTGGAAACACGTATCAGCCATGTGTCATCACTACCATAGTGATCGTTCAAAAAGGCATATTCACGAGGCGTGATATAAAACGGCGTATCAGGACCCTGCGTTGTGGTCTTCACTTCAATATAAGCTGTTCGACCGTCTTCAGTGTATGAAAGAATGTCGTATCCCGTGCCATCACCGGTGAATCGTGACGTGTGTTGCACACGTTCGAGATCGTATGGTGTATTGGTTGCGATGTGATCCAGTTCTAAACCATAGACATACTCTTCACCGGCCGCACCTATGGCAGTACGTTGCTGATTCACGGCATTCCAGTCAGTTTTGATGACTCGATGAATTCTTGGACGTCTTTTTGTTGCGCCAGATTGCCGGTCATCAACTTCTTGTTCTGAAATAACTTCCAGTTGAGTACCATCGGACACAAGCAATCTCCAAATGGCTGAATCAGGTGCCGTCGACTCTGGGTCCAGTACAACCTCGAAACTATTGTTGTAAGCTTCAATTAAATTACCACGCTGCTTCTGATGCGATACAACGTTACCAATAATCTGAAGATATTTGGGTTCGTCACGCTTTTTCTCGATCATATCTAAGTCAGTAGGCGTATAAAATTCAGTGAAATGACGTTTCACTTCAGAGGTGCGCAGAGAACCGTATTTTTCCAAAATAGGTCGTGCAATCACTTTCACCATTGGCTCTGTCAATGCAGGTTCCATTAGGCACCAATCCTTTCATCAATCCATGTTTGTACCAACGTTTCGATGGCATCAGACCAGTCTTCATACGACGTCAATTCACCTGAAGTCGTAACGTTGCTGATTGAATTGATCACCACAGCAACATCATAAATATCGGCATCGGTCTTATACGCCGCCTTCATGACACGAGTGAATTGCTCAATCGTCAATGGCACAACGGGTACAGGTCGGCCAATCCACGATTCTCGATTCAATAGGAAGAATTGCCACATCGTACGGACGTTCATGCGAGAACTGATGAACAATCCGATAACGTGTTTGTCTACAGACTCGTGTTCTTTGATTTTCTTGAACACGTGATCTACAACTGAAGACGCCTCGTGTTCCCATTGAACAGTGCCGGTCATCAACGACACTTCAGGAAGGATCAACGAGTTGTTGTAGTACACTTCCATGTCCGGTGTATTGCCTGTTCCAGGTGCAAATGACTTTGGAGTCAAATCCGGGTTCATGCGGAAGTTGTGAATGACTTGCTTGTTATCGCCTGTCAACGCAACAAATGCGCGCCACGTGTTAACTTCCAACCACAACGCAGACATATCATTATCAGTCAGGATGGTATCAAAGCGATCAAGAATTTCTTTGCGGGCATCCTTAGTCTTTGAAGTCTTTTGAATGTACAACTGTTCGTTGCGCGTCAAAACGGCCGTGTCCAACTCAGATTCGATGTCTTTCAATTCTTGTATTGGAGCTGATGCGACGGTTTTCAGCAACTCAGCTGCACGTTCTGGCGTAAACTCCGGTTCTGGTACGTCTTCAAACAACTTCTCAGCCGTGTCCAGCTTGCCCTGAACAAGTTCACGACGTTGATCCACATCATCCCATGGAAGATGCACGTTACCAACCGCGCCAAACCAATCCAGGCCGTCACGTGATGGCACCTGAACCATCTTGCCATCAATCTCTTGCATTGGTGGCCGTTCAAACGTGAAGCGCTCAACCAGCATCTTGAACTTCGGTTGATTCAATTCAGTGACACGCATCTTCATTGCCGTTCCACGACCATGTGAATAGAACATTTCAGTGAATTCCATGGCACGACGCAATGCATCTGAGTAGTCGTTCTGCATCGAGTGGATCTTGCTCTCTTTTACTTCCGGATAGAACTCATTCCATACAGCACCAACTAAGGCTTCAACGGCTTTATTGTCGTTCTTGGATTCCAGTTGGTCATATCGCGTGCGGAACTCACGGACTGCATTGATTGTGTTATCGATTTCAGCATCGTCTAATGTACCAAACACAAACGTCATCTCATTGCGACTGATATACCCGAATTCATTAATCAACGTGATGACCGTCTTGAACGGGAATACGCCGTGTTGATCATCAACCATGACATACATCTTTAACATTTGTGACAAGAAGTCTTCGGCAGTGAACGTACCATCGACAATGCGGTGTCCTGCTGGCGTCAGCTTGGCCGTCTCAGCATCCATGAAACCGTATTGCTCAGCTGTAGTGACGATTTGGCGAATCTTTGATTCCTTATCTGCCAAGTCACCAGCCGGCTGCTTACCATGAACAAAGTCATCAAATGTTAATTCAGTCAGCGCATCCGGTTCATCTGCATCAGACTCGATGGCATAACGAATCGCACGCCGAGTTGGATACAACGTTGGGAATTTCTTTGATGTGAACGGGTCACGATTGGGTGTTGTTGCAGAATAGTCTTCATGCTCGAATCGATCGAAGTATGGCAGCCATTCCATCACCCGGAAGATTGATCGTGGTGCCGTTCGCCAATTGAAGTTGGTTTTCTCTTTGGCCATTTTGGGTTCCCCTCTTTATGCATGCGGTGCATGCCAGAAATGAAATTTGTCATTAAATCGTATCGATTCTATCACACCTGAACCCGCATGGCGATTCAGTTTGTGGCTAGATACATCTATATTTATACCTACATTTGTATGACATAATAAAAGAGCCAACCGTGTCTCCACGATTGGCTCAGTTTAGTTAATAGTCGATTTTATCCATTTTTGCACGATTATAAATGCGACCAGTACGCTGTATCAAAAAACGTTTTGTCTATTCTTCGTCACTATGCATATACCGTGGGTCATATTCTTTCAAATTAGCCTTGTCAACATTGTTCAAATCTAACACAGCAATTTTCGGGAGAATTTCTTGCATCGGTGGATTTTTCCAGGGCATTACCCAAATAACAAAGTCCAGTCCCTCAACCTTCAACACGTTTAAAAATGATTTATCCTGCCACGGAATGTGTGGCTGTCCAAAGAACCCTTGTCCTTGTTTGTATTTAACCTCTTCTACAAGGTCGTTCGTTTGCCAGTAAAGCGTTGACTCATCATAAAGCAAGAAAGCTGTTTTGAACCCTGGATGATTTTTCTGATATACGTTTTTTATACTGCGAATGTGCCCCTCGACAATCCTGGTGAAATTACTTAAATAAGCCGCATACGTGTGGTGCTCACCAGCAGGTATTTCGGACATATCCGGATTTAGGAACACCCTATCGAGGTTAGGTAACTGATCCAAAATCCCAGCGTCTTTGAGTTCTCTCAGCATACTGCTTTGTCGTTGCTTGTCCGGGTGCTTTTTCCCGCCCTTTTTCGTGACGACATCATCAACTTTCATTGTATCAATCATCATCTTGTGTTCTGCGTTGAAAAAATCTGGTGGCTGGTGACCCGAACCATCTTCTGAAGTATCGATCCACGCAACTTGTTGAACTAATTCAATCAGCTTCTGAGAATTATTCGAATCAACATATATATCAGTAGTTTCTGTCTCCTTAACATCATTGAAAATATCTGTTTCAGAACCACCAGACAAAAAATTTTTCATGTTCGCCCCTTTCACGCTATGACTTGTACCCTCAAACGTACTTGAATCCAATTCTCATATTTTCAACTTTATAGTATGAAAAAATGCTTAAGTTTAATTTGTTAACATGATACACCTTTTTCACTAGCAATTTCTACGCATAAACTTTTATAAAATTAATGATATTATGTTTTTTATAATCAACCACGACTAAGTTTCTACCATTCACACTTTTCTTAAATCGGCCACCAAAAACGGCCGCCTGTTACTCTAATCAACACAACCTCAAGCAACGCAAGTACAACCATCCCCACCAACACAACCCAATCATTACGACGGAAAGTCTGCTGGTAGTACCAACTACGACGTTTCTCTTTACCAAAGCGACGCAAGTCCATTGATCGACTAATATCATCAATTCGTGCCAACGAAGAAAAGAGTAACGGCATCAAAATACCGGCAGCACCACGTACGCGTTGTACTATCGGTGCTTTCTTCGACATATCGTACCCACGTGCTTGTTGCGCATGGCTGATCGTCACGAATTCTTGTTGGACATCTGGGATGTAACGCAACGTGAGTGCAACCGCGTACGCAATACGATAAGACACACCGATTTTATTCAGTCCAGCTGCAAACTCACTCGGATTAGTCGTCAGTAAGAAAATCAGTGCCAATGGCAAACTGAAGAAGTACTTCATCAACACAATCGATTCATACACCAGCTGCTCAAGTGTCAATGCATAAGGTCCGGTCCCTAGCAATATCGTCTTATGATGGAACAGACTTACCCCATATTGCGGTGCAAACACATAAATAAGCACCACGTTCATTAAAGCGAATACGCCAACAAAGTACACCACTGCCGAAACGTCATGCCAACGGATACCAGCAACAATCAAACCAGCAATCGCAACCACCATTAGCAACACCAAGTAACGCAAATCAAAACTCACCATACCACTCATTGTTAAGATCAAAAACACAAGTAGCTTTGTTCCGCCCGTAAGGCGATGAATAAACGATTTCCCCGTGCGATAACCAAATAATTGATTCATATTCTCTTACTCTCCTGCAATTAGTTGCGTTAACGCGGCCGGATTAGCTAAGTTAAAGCGTTTCGCTAAATCGTAGACTGTGGTTAGGTGTAAAGCTGCCTTCCCAACTAACTTCTCATTCGTCAACAAATCTGCTGGCGTTGTATCAGCAATTAACTCACCATCCACCAATACTAACGCCCGTTCTGCCACCCGCAACATCAACGACATATCGTGTGTGATGACAATCACCGTCGTACCCAACTCATCATGTAGGTGACGTACAAATTGCATAATCGCCTGCGCGTTCGCATAGTCTTGTCCCGCAGTCGGTTCATCCAAAATGAGCACTTCCGGTTGTAGAGCCAGCACACTCAAAATCGTTAGCCGCTTCTTTTGCCCATAACTTAGCACCGTCACTGGCCAATTGCGCATTTCATATAAACCAGCCAGACGCAACAGATTGTTCACCTGTTGTGTAACGTCCTCTTCAGCGACACCACGCAATCGCAAACCACTGGCGACTTCATCGAAGATAATCGCTTGGGTAATCATCTCATTAGGATTTTGCGACACATAACCAATATAAGAAGCGCGTTCCTTGATTGACAGTACGCCTAAATCACCCACGTTTGCCAAGGACAACTTACCGGATGTTGGTGTGATGAAGCCAGTAATTAGTTTACTTAACGTTGATTTACCAGAACCGTTTTTACCCACCAAAGCCACAAGTTCACCATCGTAAATCTCAGCAGATAGCTGATTAAACAGCGTCCGGTCACCAAAACCGAAAGACAACCTGTCGATTGTCAGCAATGCTTCTTTCGCCTTTTCAGTCGCTTTAATCTTCGGTAATACTAACTGCGTGAGCCGTTCATCAAGGCTCACGCCATCGATTGTTTTTGGACTACGAATACCAGTTACTGCATTTAAATCAAAGCCTGTTTGTTGCACCACCTGCAAGTAGCCCGGGACAGCCAAACCATATTGGTGCAGTGTATCGCTACGTAGCAACGTGTCCGGTGTGTCATCAAACGTTACTTGACCGTCTTCCAACACAACCACGCGGTCTAACCGATGTTGCAACACATCTTCAAGGCGGTGCTCAATCATCACAACTGTCAAGCCGTACTCTGCTTGCAGTTTATCTAACAACGCCAACATACGATGCCCACTGGCTGGATCCAAACTCGCCAACGGTTCGTCGAATAACAAAATTGGGCTATCATCCAACAATACACCCGCCATAGCTACACGCTGCTTTTGACCGCCAGAAAGACGTTGCGGTGCTATTGTCAATAGGTCTTGCAAATCTAATACATCTGCCCAGCGTTGCACTTTACTGATAATCTCGTCGTGTGTAGCATTATCATTTTCAAGAGCGAACGCAATATCTTCAGCGACACTCAAGCCAACAAATTGCGCATCTGTATCTTGTAGGACTGTTCCCACGAAGAATGAGCGCTCGAAGATACTAGCCGTCGTCACATCCTGTCCATTAATCAAAATCTTCCCGCCGAGTTCACCAGGATAGGCGTGTGGAATTAAGCCGTTAATCAGCTCTCCTAACGTTGTCTTTCCCGATCCAGATGGACCAGCAATCAAAATGCGCTCACCTGGCTGAATGGTTAGGTTAATGTCACGCAAAGTGGGCACTGCCTGCGCATCGTATTGAAAGGTCACGTGTTTAAATTCTAATGCTGCTGTCACGTTCTTTTCCTCACTTCAATTTAAAAATCTATGTATGACGGGCATCCCCGCCGATATGCTAGTCTTCCTTAGCCAAGGAACCTCGCTTTACTTGCGTCTTGTTATATGCAGCCAAGATAATGGTTCCTAAAATCAAGGTTGAAACAAAGTTCACCCCGGTTGCAACAAAGCCTTGTAGGAACACCTTGGTTGCTGGCTCGCTGAAAAGTAAAATATCTCCAAGTGGTGCCACGATACTCCATGCAATAACGTTTGCAACTAGTTGCCAAACGTTAAACAGC
>Ga0157364_1001800_pt1 | contig 18926 bp, 10 predicted proteins | sample AttsexASBM2_FD_111476 | JGI IMG/M metagenome (GOLD analysis project Ga0157364, IMG submission 111476) | Fungus gardens microbial communities from leaf cutter ant in Ribeirão Preto, State of São Paulo, Brazil - Atta sexdens ASBM2 | ecosystem: Host-associated > Fungi > Mycelium > Unclassified ...
TTTGGCGAAATTTGTTAACTTCCAACTGCTCCAGAACCCAATCAGCGAACACACGGCGTTGTCTATGGTTGTTTACCTTAAATTTCTGGATCGTTGAATTTTAAAGGGGTACAGATCCAAGTCTCGATGCAAAATTCGCCAAGTTGAAGTCGCAGAAAGGCCAAGTTCTTGTAAACGACGAGAAATTGACCGCCTCGGGTTTTCCCGTACACTTTCACGCACAGCAGCGATGTTTTCAGCAGACCTTGCGTTTCGACGACGTACTGGTGTTGGCTGATTATTTATCGAACCGATTGACTCGAATTTGGCCACCAAATGTTAAATAGTCGACTCGACAGGACGGTTGTGGCGAGGATAAACATCACGTAATGCGCGGAAGCGCAATTTCTCGAAACACTGATTTTGATAATAAAATTTTATGATTTGCACACGTTGCTCAACTCTATGACCTTCCATGGTGATTTGCCATACACTACTAAACAATTCACAACAAATTTGACAGACTTTCACAACATAGCTACTGTGATCTAACAAATTTCCCTATTAAAAGAACGTCCCTATTAAAAGACTCTATATATATATAGAGCAGATGGAATTGAAAATGCACCAATAACGATCTGATATCAGTCTGATAGCTGTTTATTTCTGTTAAAAATCAATTTGTTACCTGTTTACAGCTGTTAAATATCAATTTGATAAATGTTAAATATTATATAATACGATAACCTCCTATTCAATAGATGTACATTTAATTGCGCTTCAATACGAAGTGCTGCAAACAATAAAAATACTGAGATGGAATCTTTTGAGCGTGACGTCTTCTCGTATGCTTTTGAGGCATACGATTTTATTCGAGGCATTGTACTTTTTGGCAATGATATATTGATTATGACAATTTAATAACTGATGATCTAATTGTAACTGATAAATGCTAAAGTTTATTCATAGAATCGTTCGAACGCGTGATATTTTTTTTCAGCTAAGGTATAAACTTTTGACCGGAGCATTATACTTTTCTTTGTATTAAGCAAGGTAGCTTGTTCAACCAAATTGTGCTCCATGTTGTTACTTGCGCTATCGCATTGACTAATGATGTTATTTAACTAAATCTTATTATTTTTATATCATTATGTGCTACTTTTATTAATGATATTAGATATTTCACGTCCTGAAAAATTTTAAATTACGCTAAAAAAAGCAACTATACTTTGATAAAATTGCGAATGTTGCAGGTGCTATATCAAATTACATTGATCATATCATCGCCAAAGCATATTAATGTCCTTGAAAAAAATTTATATTACGTTGACAAAGCAGTTGTATATTAGCTGATATTGCACTTGGCATTTGGCAACATCACATTTGTATCAATTATATTCATGATTATCATTTTTGAGAAATCTTAAATTATGCTGTCAAGGCCATATTGAGTTTATATAAATATTTTAGATATATGAATTTTGCAAATTTGCTGACATTGCAATTTGCGATGTCAGATTACATTTATGTCATCACCGGATGTCTCTAAAAATCTTTTGTTATAAAATCTAACGTTTGCATTTTTTATGTCATTGACCAGAAATGGTCGTATAAATATCTGCGAGTATTTTTTGCGGAAAATTAGTCTGTGTAAAATGGCTAACCGTAATTGTTTATCGCTCCCGCATTTAATTCGTAACTGGGAACTTGATTTCCGCAATGTATTAACTCGCACTAATACTTGGTGTTCAAAATACCAAATAGAGCATCAGGGTTACGTTTCAGTAAAAACGTTTCAGTAAAATGGAAAAGAAAATTCTTACTTGTACTCTAGGCACCTGCATGTCTATTATCTATCCGAACTTTAAGTCTGAAGATTCTCCCTGTGATTCTTCTGATAATGATGAACAAATTATTGCATCGGAAGATATGGATTCATGCGCTCAACCATAAGTAATTTCATTTATACTTGTTTGTAAAAAATTTTTTTCTATAGATGGCTTCGTTTATTCTCCTCCATTACAGCGCGTCTTCAAATAGAATTTGTGAGGATGGCAACATTCATGTTGGAGCAGAGGAAATATTCCAATATAAAAAATATATGTAAAAATAAATAAATAAATATGAATTAATCTGGATCTCTGAATCTGGAACTCTGTGTTCAAAATTATTTATACTCTCTATTATTTCTTTCTATCTCTGCAGCATCATATTATGCGCGCGTCCGTATCATCGCGCTCTCTAAAATAATAATATAATTCGAAATAAAAAATATTTCTGCATGAATAATCGCATGTAATAAACGCTGAAGGAAAGATTATTACGTAAGAAGAAGATGGCGACATTTGAGAAATGGTAAGTATACATAGTATGTATATGGTAGAGACCCCGCTTAGTGGTGCAGAGGACCGGCGGCGGATCGCACCCAATGATCATTGACCGTACCACATCTTCATCGCGACGGAGACGCAAGTTTCCGCACATACCTCCGCTTCATAATTTCCCGCACTCGGGATATCCTCGTCCCCTTTCCCCGCACCGCCATCCCCGTGACGTCTCCCACACTCCTGTGACATCATCTCCCTCATCTAATGACGTCACCTCCTGTGATATCATCCACCTTCCCCTCCTCCTATGACATCCTCGCCTAATGACATCACTTCCTATGACGTCATCCCCTTCCTCTCTCCGCGGACTCCCCGCTGCGGATACTCCCTGCTCCTCACCCTCCATCAGCGCTACTGATTTAGAATCCCCCTTGTTTTACTACTCACGAGTTTTCGCCGAACGTGCCGCCAGCATATAAGATATTGGAATAACCGCAGGTTATTTACCTTCCGATCATGGAGCATTACAGATCTGACGTTTCACATTGTAGATCAAGATGGACAATTACTCGATTTTTGCGGAGAGGAGATCACCGATTAGATTGCATACATGGAGGCGATAGCAATAAAGTGAGGATAATTTGACATGCTCAAACAACGATAACTTGAGATGCTTGTTCTGAACGAGCAAGCGAAACAAACTAGAGTATTTTTTGTCAGAGAGATGACAGTGATCAAAAACATTCGATCGTTCAGTAGAAAAAAATCACTGCATCAAATGTTAAATTTTTACAATCATTGGACGTTGTCGTACGAAATATCTGAGATGGTTGATATCTTTATTGGAGATGAATCGATCTTTGATAATTGCTTCGTCAAGTTCGAATTTCACACGTACAATCCATATGTCAACACGACGTTTGAACATAGCGACGATAAAAGGATACCCATAGCAGAATTTATACATGTTTCCTTGTGGAAGCATTCTCTACATCGAAGATAGATTGACTTCAAAAGAAGAAAATATACAAAACCGACCAAAATTTGCACGTAATTGGCGTGACGTTCATGTTCGATAAAATTCTATATGAACTCAACAGTATGGAGATCGACTGTAACAGAAAAGTTGGAATGACTAGTCTTATGAAGGGTTATGCAACATTTTCTAATGAAATCGCATAATGCGGGGTTTCTCGACTTTAGTGATACCCCGAAAAGTCTAATGATAAACGCTGCATATTTCAATTTTTGTGTGCCGCTCAGCATGTTGTTGAGCTTTTATTACAAATGTGTAATTAATGCTCGTCACGAATTGATTTTGATACAAACGCGCAATGGTAACAATTACATAGTGGGAGATCCAGCAACAGAGTCGACACTTGAATTATTCAAAGTACAGTGGCGAATGCTTCACGTTGCGTTGAATGAGGTTAATAATCCATGTTACGAGTTAGAAAGTAAACGATATTTAAGTATAAGTTTCCGTTCTTAGAAATTGTACGAGTATTCCCTATTACCGAATATAAGAAATATTCTTAAGCCATCAAAACTGCGACTCAACTAGAAAAACCGCGATATGTTATCTTTGATCTACAGACTGAAAACAATCATGACAGCACGTAAAACTTATTTTGACACCTGTAAATTAATCAATGTAAAACTTTATCTAAACTCTGAATTTTATCCGTACGATGATCTAAATCTAGATTTTGACAAAAGGTGCTTCCGACAACCCAAGTTTGAGTTTTATCCACTAAGACCGAAAAATATGATAGATATAACCATTTAGTACTTTCATGATTCATAACAACTCAATGCTGTTTTGTATGCCATGAGTTGAGTTAGTTAACCTATTTATCATCTTTTTGAACGTTAAGTTGAATTAGCAAAAATCTCACAGAGAAGCAATAAAAAGTAAGTAAGTTTTGCAAAATTTACAAATTGTGAGACGGAATATGCTTTTTTTAATTTATACTAAGATTAAATTTACTTAAAGTTACAATCATATAAAATTATCGTATAATTTTAAAATGCATTACTGTAAATTGAAAATATTTAATTGAAAATATAACTATAATTATTTAATTTATTCACAAACATTTTTGTTATATAATTAACAATTAAATGTTACTTTAGATTATTCTATGTTTAAATTATTTTAATATCTTGATATTAAACTGTGATTAAACTGTGATTACACTTTCAGAAAATGGATGTACAAGGTACATTTTTAGATTTTTTTTTGTAATGCATCAGATGATGAACATGATTTTTCATCTGAAAGAGAACGTCATAATAGAATTTCACATTATTATGAAGATATTGTTTTAATATATTCTTTATAGGTAAAAACAAATAAAACTTGGAAGAAAAGAAAAGAAAGAGTGAGGAAGGAATAGTTTTATTATATATTATTTTACTTTTGTATAAATGGTTCGTATTAATTTCAGTAAAATAGTATTATTATTTGAACAGATTTTAAATCACATTTTCGAGTAGAAAAGTATACATACGAAAGATTGGTACAAGATCTTGGATAACATTTGTATCGTGATTAAGATGCTGAAAAAATGTTTCCTGGAAAGCAATTACTTTATGATTCTTCGGTAATCAAGAAGTTTACAGGTTAATATTATTTAGATATGAAATATTTTTATCAAATATATTTATAGTAATATAAAAGATTTTCTATTTCCTTCAATTTCCTTTTCTTTGTCTTTTAAATTTTTTTAAGCGTTTATATATTTTCAAATCTATCTTTGATAAAAATTATATAGTTTTGGGAAAGAAATAGTTTAATAACTTTCAATTGCCTTTACGTACGTTTATTCAAATTACATTGAGTAAAGAAATCTAGTAAAGAAATCAGATTTATGTAACAGTTGTCTTGTCTTTAATGTGATTGATTTTTTTCCTTTAGTTTTTCCTTGATATAAATCAATTATCATAGAGAATTTTATAATAGTTGCAAAATTATCTTTCTATTTTTTCTGCAAATTTTTATCATAAAATTACAATAGCAATATGTGCTAAAATCATTTAATTTTGTTGACCATAGATTTATGTTTGTACTATCTATACACACACTTACACATATATATAAATTTTTTAGTTGCAGATCGATTTGAAGTATCCAAAGATACTGTTTGGAATTTGAATGTGTATTTGAAGTAGCATTACTATTAACTGAAAATGCCTACAGATATATAAAATGACCTGAACTTCATGAAACGGCTCTCTTTGAAAGAGAATTTTGTCAATTACATGGTTTTCCTGGAGTAATTGGTGCAATTGATGGCCAATAAGTGCACCTATAGAAAGTCCTGAAAATTACATTAATCGTAAAGGGTTTCATTCAGTAATATTACAAGAAATTTGTGATTATAAATTAAGATTTATATAAATGTTTTTATGAATATATTTTATGCGATAGCGTTCACGATGCAAGAGTTTGACGTTTAAGCGACATTAAAGTATTAATAGTACAAGATGAAAATAGATATTTTCAAAATCAATATCATCTTTTGACAGATTCAGCATATCCTTTATCAAATTATACATTAATTCCATATCAAGATAATGGTCATTTAATTAATGTACAAAGCGATTTAATACAAAACTCAACACGTGTACTCATCGAGCGTACTTTGGCATGTTAAAAAGAAGGTTTAAAAAATTAAAATATATAATACAGAAATGATATCCTGAAGTTATTCTTACTTGTTGCATGTTACATAATATATACATAGAAAATAATGATGAATTTATTGATGATATATTTGATGAAGTAGATGTACAAAATAATATTGTACTTGAATGGAGCAGAAAAAAGAGACATTATCTCTCATATGTTGTAAAATTGTCATTATAAAATATAATAATAAAAATCTTTATTGTATACATATTAATATATAACAAGCATTATATTGAATATTAACTTGTTGTTAAATAAAAGTCGTCATATGAAAATTTTCATGTTTTTAATTTAAAAATTTGTAAAAGTAGCTATTTTCAATAATTAATAACCCAAAATATGTGAGTACTTGCAAAATATACTAGGCTTTTTCTTACAATGACCGAATATACTCAACACTTATCATCAAATATTTTGTACATACATAACATATGTTCATTATATTCTTGAGACTTCTACGTGGGCTATATAAAGATTATACCGTGTTTCGCGAGTTTTCTTCGTATCCAGATTCTTGGAACTCCAACGTTTCATGAACCTTGCAGTCCACTTCATCAGGGCGAGCCTAATACTCGCTGCTAATCTTCAATAAGTTATAACTTCTAATAACATTCTAGTCTTAGGGGAGGAGAGACTTTATTATAGTAATTTTTTAAATATTAATTCCAAGAGTTTGTGGCTTTCCACTGTCACATTGTGTCCCCAAATATATGTATGAAATTTTTTACAATCACCATGGTTAACTGACTATAATTAATTTGAGTTTTGACTATAATTAATTTGATTAATGCTTTTGCACTGTAGCTTATATTTAATATCGCATCATAAAAAATTTTTCAATGTCTCTATCATTGAAAATTTTTTAAGTCCGACATTGAAAAATTTTTTAAGAATTTCAGTAGTTCTGATTAGTTTCAATAGTTCTATGTAGTTTTCGACAAGTTCTATCAAAAAGTATTAGGTGAAAAAGCAATTGGACCAACGGTTTTCAAAATATAATAAGACATTAAAAATAAGACATTAAAAATTTTTTTAAGAGTTTCAGTAGTTCTGAAGAGAGTTCTGGGCAGTTTCTCAACAAGTTTTATCGAAAAGTATTAGATGAAAATGCAATTGGAAAATGCAATGACTACATAAGGAGATACCTGCTTTGTAACCAATTTTTCAAATTTCGTTTTAAGTATATATTTCTTTTATTTTTGAGTCTGTGGTGTGTTGGTTTTAATCGCTTATAATTCTTCGAATTCTAGATAGAATAATAATTAACGTGTGACAGAATTATTGTAAAAAAATTCTTTTTTCAAAAATTTTTAACTTTTTTTATAAGTTTTGTTATGAGTCAAAATTTTTTTTATGTATCAAGAATCTAGATACACAAAATAAAGCTATTAAAATTAAACTGCTCAGAAGTATTTGATATCGAATTTCGATAAGAAATTAGTACCCCATTTTTTAAAAATTGTTATTAAGCAAATCTCGAATTAAAAAATACAGAGAACTTTTTATATCATTGAAAGAGAGCAGGAACTCTATTCAGAACTATTGTATCTAAAAATTGATTTTTCAAAAATTTTTAATTTTTTTTTATTTTTCAAAAATTTTGTTATGCATCAGGAATTCTAGGTATTCACGAAATAAAGCTATTGGGCCGCTCAGAACTATTCGATCTCGATTTTCGATAAGAAATTAGCACTGCATTTTTTAAAAATTATTTTAAAATAGTTATTGAGCAGAACTCTTGATATAAATTATAGAGAACTCTTCGTCTTGTCAAAAAAAAAAACGGAACTCTAATCAGAACTATGGAATGTCATTGTGGAGTACTTCACAGACGCAAACATTTCAATAAGCTTTTTTACACAGTTCGGCAAAAGACAATAAAATGTTTAGCGAAATGCTCGCGATTCGAGGTTCAACTCAATTTTGACTCGATAATTTAGAATTTAAATATATCTTTACACACACACACACACACACACACACACACACACACACACACACACACACACACACCCGCGCGCGCGCGCGCGCGTACACTTATTATGCATCTTATGCTATTTATCTTCGATACACATTTTATAATGTGTATAATAATATATTATAGGCACGATGCTCAATGAATTAAATTACAATATCTCTCTTCTTTTGCATTCTGTATTCTGTACAGTATATTATATAGGGATGCCCCAGATCGTAAAATTGCCGGATATTCGAAAGGGCATTTCTCCGGTCGGATAGCGGATATTTTCCGGATAATTTGGCCGAATAGTTGCGAAATAACTTTAAAAAAAATATTATAATATAATTGAACAACTGTAGAACAGATTGTTTGCAATACAGCATTGTTTCAACATTGCTTAGTAATTAAAATTTAATATTATTGAATTTTTCATGATAAACAATAACATTTCAGAATTTTCAGGTGAAAATTTATTTCGATTATCAAACTAAACTGAGTCGAAAAATTCTTTACCATATTACAATTTTTGCAATTTTTTTTTTAAATTAATCAATGAGCAGAATATCTAAAATCACAACAAAAAACAATTTTAAGATATTTTTAAGAGTTTTTTTGAGAAACATCTTCGAGATATTTTAGAAAGAAGTCTGAAAAATATCTTAGTTGTCTTATGCGTCGATTTTATGTGTTTATTCGGCAATTTTTAGGAATTAATATCTCGTTAACTATTGCGAAAATTACAAAATGATGAAGGAATTCGACTTAGTTTATTATAGTTCGCTCTATCTGACGACGAGATGCGGATATTACCAGACATCCTATACATACAATTATATATGAATATTGCATTAGTTTAGAATAAAATATTACTTCACATAAGATTCGATTTTTGAATGTTAAAAACGATGCCAATGTAAGCCAAAAAATTTCAGTGTTAAGTTTCTAACATATAATAATTAAGTTTTAATGTTTAAAAAAATAACTTTTATGACATTTTACATTCTTTTATAAAGAAGATTAACGTTATAAAATTCCGATTAAAAGTTGTTGTATGAATATATTGTTCATGTCCTAAAATACATTTTTTTAATTTCAATATCTTATATACTTTGTAGTCGTGTTACGAAGAATTTAAATACAGAATTTTTCTGAGGTATAAATTTCGCTTATGACGTTGAAGTTGTATAAAATTCTAATTGGCTATCGGGAAATATATATATATATATATCATATAATTTTTTTTAGAAATGTGTATTTTTAGATAATTCGAGGAGAGTATAATTACAATCATAATTTAAAGATAAATTATCTGATATAAATTATGATAGACGTATGTGCGCGCGCGCGCGCGCGCGCGCGTGTGTGTGTGTGTGTTTGTATTGTGTGCGTGTGTGCATGCGCGCATGCGTGGTACTATACGTATATTTATATACGGTACACACACACACACACACACACACACACACACGCACACACGCGCACACGCACACGCACACGCACACGCACACGCACACACACACACACACACACACACACACACACACACACACACACACACACACACACACACAGAGGGTGTCTCAGAAATAAGGTAGAAGCCGCATTGGGGGGATAGAATGGACTTTTTTCGCGTGATAGGCAAAAGCCACCGGCACTAACATCATTTTTATAAAATGATATGAACTACGTATCACATTTTTGACTATCGATAAAATCGTGGTAAAATCATTTACTGGTAAATAGATTTGTTGATGCTACATTCACAAACTGTGAATAAAGATAATATTAATTTATAAAAAAATATTTCTTTTAAGATAAAGTGTTTCTTATAGATTTTTGGATGCTGAAAATGATGCCACAAGTTAAATTTCATTAGCAAGTCAAGTTTTCGAAATAATTGAGATTTAATGTACAAAAATGGTTCTTTTATGATATATAAAATGTTTTTGTAAAAAAAAAAGATTAACATTGTCTTGAAATTATAATCAGAAATCACGAATATATTGTTCATTCTCTACAAAATTTTATTTCTATATTATAGTATTTTTTTTATTTCAATATCTTACTTTTTAATCACGTTACGAAAGATTCAAGTACAGAGTTTTTCTAAGATAGTAAATTTTCACTCTCGCGCGTCGCCGCCGCCGCTGTCGAGTGAGACGCGATGAGCCGTGCTACGAATTCGCGCGGCGTGGCTTCACCGCACATTGGCTTTTCCTTTTTTAATTCAAAAATTACAGCGAATATCTCAAAATAATATAAGACTTTTTTGTTCCCCTTGACCCATTCTCTCTCCTATTCTATTTCTAAGACATTCCTGTATATATTTAACAGAATAACGATAAATTATGTGTATCGATAGTAACAAACTAGAAAATATAATTATATAATTATATAACATTTCATTGTCAAAGGCGGAAAATTTACTATTTTAGAAAAACTCTGTACTTGAATCTTTCGTAACATGACTAATTTCAAGACAACGTTAATCTTTTTTTTTTATAAAAACATTTTATATATCATAAAAGAATCATTTCTGCACATTAAATCTCAATTATTTTGAAAACCTAACTAATGAAATTTAACTTGCAGCATCATTTTCAGCATCCAAAAAGCTATAAGAAACACCTTATTTGATTAAAAGAAACATTTTTTTGTAAATTAATATTATCTTTATTCACAGTTTGTGAATGTAGCACCAACAAATCCATTTATCGATCACGATTTTATCGATAGTGTTAAAAATGTAATACGTAGTTCATATCATTTTATAAAAATGATGTTGATGCCGCTAGCGTACGGTGGCTTTCGCTTAAAAAGGCCGCCATGGCTTCTTTCAGGTTTCTCTCTGCCTATTCACTTCAATAGTACACTAAAAATGGCGACTTCTGGATAAGTCCGCTCCACTCTCTTTCGATCATGAACGTATGAATATCTGGACAGAACCTTCAGATACGGAAGATGAAGATTTTAGGGGACCACCATATTGTCTGGCTATTATTGCTATTTTCTAGCGATAAAATAAAGCATCTGTAACTGCGTTCTTTTTCACACATGCTGCATTATTTATCCTTGTTATTCCGAATGTAAACAAGGATAAATAATGCATTATCCGCTTCATGCGTAAAACGTAATGTAGCCTGCGTGTGATATCGTTGCTGGCTACCATGACGAGAACAATAATTGCTTTCCATTTACACCGATTCTCAGATAATTCTCATTTGTGATAATTCTCATTCGTCACAATTCAATTGAATGCGCGTTCCTTTTATATTCCAGCAAACGAGAGTGGATTAAAATAGATTAAAATTTTTTTAATGCGTACTTTAAATCCATGAAAATAGATCGAATGGATTGAAATGGATTGAATCCGAGCTGACACTAGTTTAATATTTGAAAAAAAAAACATTCATATTTAAAGATTACAAATTTTATTCCTAAGACATTTATAATAATTATACTTGAATTAACTATTTCAAATTGGTATTAAAAAAACGCACTTTAGTGAGATTCGAACTTGGAATCTCTAGATTATGAATCTTCTATGTTACTCGCTACACCACTTCAATTGGTAAATGTGTTATTCATTCTCTATTTCAATTACAATCAGCTAAATTAATAACGAAATTATATAGATGTAATAAAAATATCATCAAATATTATATTTGTTAAATGCTTTATTATAAAGTATAATATTCTTGAGACTTCCACGAATCCTTTCTATATAAAGATTAGGCGTTTCGGCGCAACAGCCCAGTATTAGGCTGCTCCTCGCCCTGATGAAGTGAACTGCAAGATTCACGAAACGTTGGCATTCCAAGAATGGATCTGGGCACGGAAGAAATCCGCGAAGAAATGCATAATCTTTATAATAAAGTAAAATTATAAAAAAAATTATAAAAAATTTACATTACTATGAGACAACATTGGGTAAGTGTCGGATAATCTAATCTCACCCGATGTCATGCGCCGTGATTAGCCTAATATTCGGATTAGTTTGCGAGTGTTCACATCGATCATTCATTCATCATTTCTAATCAAAGAAAAACAAAAAAGTTCAAACAACATAGCTCAATTATTTTTACGTTACAACTTTTTTGAACTTAAATTGAATTAAAATGAAAAATTTCCTTCTTAATTTTGAATATTTTAAGTAACATTTGATCCATTTTTAAATAAAAACTTTTCTTATTCAATTAAATTAAAAAACTGCATTTAATATTCAGAATATTGAATTGAGCAGCATTCACATTGCACAGAAATTGCAGATATTATTTTTGAATTTAACTGAATTAAAAAAACTGTACTTCCTATTCACAATTTTGAATTGAGTATTTATGATGCATAGAAAATATTATTTTTAGATCGAAAAGCATAGGGATATGCTCCATGCAATTCCTATAAATGAATAAAAATGCATTCAGAATTGAAAACCATTCATTTTAACATTCGTGAATCAATATTTCTGAAAATCTGAATCCATTTCAATTAATTTCAATCTATTCTCGTTTACTAGGAAAATATAAAATTTTGTATGCGCAATATTGCATTTGCATACAAGTGAAACTGAGTCTGACGCGAGTATTTCGTACTCAGATTAATGACGTCATTATTTGCTTAGTTTAGTAAAAAGTCACAGACGTAATGTGTACAGTAAACGAGAATAGATTGAAATGAATTGAAATGGATTCAGATTTTCAGAAATATTGATTCACGAAAATGTTAAAGTGTTAAAATGCTTTTCAATCCTGAATGCATTTTTATTCATTTATAGGAATGGAGCATATCCCTGTCCCTTTCAATCTAAAAATAATATTAGCTTTTTCTGTGTAAAACACACACATTATAAATACTGTTCAATTCAAAATTTTGAATAGGAAATGCAGTTTTTCAATCCAATTGCATCCAATTGAATTTAATTGAATTCAATTGAATCGAATTAAAATCCAAAACCAGTATTTAAAATATGCATTCGCATAGAAAAAAATTTCAATCCATTTTAATCCATTCCCGTTTGCTGGGTTTCTAAAATAAAACATCAACAATGCCACATTATATTGCAATCGGCTGTAGCAATAAAAGCTATAAAAAAACTAAGGAGTAAATTAATCAAGAGCGAAATATCGACATAAATTTTCATTAGTATATTTATAACCTATACAATAAAAAATAAAAATCTAATATATAATATAGAGGCTACGAGCCAATAAGCCTTTAAATCTAATCCAGAAATAATGTGAAATTAAATTTCATATAATTGAATAAACGTTTCGACCTACACAAAGTCATTATCAAAACATACCGGTAATTACAAGTACAATTAATGTCATATAAAAATTAAAATTCTAATAATATCTAAAGTCATATTAAAATGTTATTAATATAAAATTCGAGACAGAATTATATATTTTATATTAATAATATTAACATGATTTTGAATTTTATTAGGATTTTTATGCGACTTTAACTGTTACTACTTGTAATTACCAGTTCTTCGAAATTAATTAATTATGATCTTGTATACAAGTCGAAATATGTGTTCAATTATATGAAATTTAATATTATTTATATTATTTCTCTCTCTCTCTCTCTCTCTCTCTCTCTCTCTCTCTCTCTCTCTCTGGTTTTAGCATTAAAATAACTTGCTTATATCCCTTTTTTTAATTACTTGATTTGTAAACATTTAATAGCTGTGTGTAATTAAAAATAATTTTCGATTTATATTAAAAGAAATAATGGGTATATATATTTATTACTTCTTTTAATATAAATAGAAAATTATTTTTAATTGCACACCGTTGAATTAACTATCCTCACAAAATATTTTTATGCACTGGATACAGTATACAAATAATATCGTAATACATATATCGTAATACATATATATTTTCAAATAAAGTGCTAAAATGTTGCCAGACAAGATGGCTGACCCCTCCCCCTCCCCCGCCGCGCGAATCTCGGTCCATTCGCCTATAAGCTGACGCTCCGTATTCATATGTCTTCTTCTTCTTCTTCTAGTTCTCCTGTATGGATTTCCGACTCTATGATTGAGTCATAATACCATGCGTATATATGCAATAAAAAGATCCAATGATCCAGCATAAGAGTCTCCTCGGAGATAGAGACTCTGCTTAAAAATTACTATACTGTAGTGTAATGATTGTCAACATAATCCCAGAGTTCTTCAAAAAATATTTGTATTCACAAAAACAAAAATTCCAAGTGCCGCCTCAATCGGAGTGCAGTTCCACTGCATTTGAGCATTCTCATAAGTGTAAGATCGTGTACCAAAAAAGATGGAATAAAATTTCAAATATTTAGATTTATGATATATTTACATTTATTCATAAAAATAACCAAAAAATTGATAGCTTTATTATTTGATAAAGAAACAACATGTGCAATCGATAGCGGAGGGAAAATTCCAATCTCAATCAGTGATTGAATCGCTTCTAAATTCGGAGCTGCCCCGAGGATAAGCCCAAAAAATGTAATTCAAAATCACACTCGCAATCTGGTCTCTCCCTATTTTGTGTAAAAAGGCATTAGTAAAAGAATATCCCGTTATTAATTTAATCTATCAAAATCATTTCTATAAATTTTCAATTTACCAAAAAAATTTTAATCTATTTCAAAATCTAAATCTACAAAATATCTGCCTGTATTTAGGTTAAGTGAATCAAAAAATGTTTTGTCTAAATCTTGATATATCCGAAATTGCCAGACAGCGCTAATCCACTCTATTTTTAAGTAACATACTATTCTTAGCCGCCGATTTAGAAATTTCATCCGCCTTTTCATTATCAATAATACCATATGGAACACCATGATAATCTAATATTTACATCCTGGTAATTATTTTGAATACAATAAATTTTATAAATGATATTCTGCATCAGAGGATTTAGTTTATATCTCTTCGGATATCCAGAAGAAATCACCTTCAGGCAACTTAAAGAATTTGAACAAATGTTCGCAAATTTAATATTATTAATCAATCATTTTTTTTATTATTAACCAAATATAATATCAATAGCCTTGGAAATCGCCCAAACCTCAGCTTCAAACGGACGGAACTGGATAGCTGATTCAATTTATGCATGATGCTTATGGTATTCAAACAGCTAATCCCACAAGATCATGATCATTATTAATAAAAGACCTGGAACCATCCGTGAAAATCCTAACCTCATGAGCATAAAATGCTCATCAGATTACTAAACGCTCTGTTTGGAGCGCCACAATCTCTGGCTAACATGCCAGAATCCATGTCCACCTGTGAATCTTTACTTGACTCATATTTACAGGATAAGCAAAAGCAGGATGTACATCCCAAACATATAACGATTCTCTAAAATGTTTGATTTCATTCTACTTCATAAGAATAAATGGTATATTTCTATTCGATACTCTACCAACTGATACCGATTGGGAAAAATATTTTAATTTATTTAAATTATTTAATTTATTTATTTTATCATAGCATTTAAATTAAATACATTTAAATAAAAAAACTTTCAGATACTGATTACATTGTGGAATAATCTTTGACCAGAAAATTTTCAACACATGCTATTGGCTGCAGCTCTAAATAATCCCAAAGCCTTTTTGTAAGCAGCACATAATAGATTGTTAATTATATCAATACATGAATTAGCCGCATTTATGTATCAAAAGGCCTCCCACTCGAATTGCGCCAACAAGCATTGATAAACTTCAATGACATTCGAGCAATAATTCCCCACGTAGATCCTGATATCCATTTTAATATATTCATGAATTGTAAAGATTTATTTTTTAAAAAGCATGATCCTTCCATCTCAATCCAGAATCCATAATCAATCTTAGATATTTAACTGTTCTACTAAAAGGTATTACCAAATTATATAGTTCAATCGAATCGAAAAACAGGAATATGAAATTTTCTAGTTCTATGAAAAATAATATATTGAGTTTTACTGGTTTCAAGTGAAAGGATCTAACTACTCAAACAAGGAATAAAAGGCCATCTTTAGTTGATCATTTATCAAATTAGGACTTTTTCCTCTTGATACACTATATCATCCGCAAATTATAATATAAAACAAAATAATTTTCCTAATATAAAAATTAAATAGTAATGGACTCAATGTAAATCTTTGGGACCTTGAGGCAGTTCCTTCTAATTCCAAACAAAACATTATTGTTATAAAATTTTACCGTTCTTCCATACAAAAAGAACCTGAAAAAAATCCTTATATGATGTCGGAATATTCAAATTATTTAACTCATTATAAAGAATATTCAGATTAACATTGTCATAAACACTTCTAATATCCAAAAAGAACACCTAATTGATCGCAAGATCGCCCCTTACGGAAACCATTGACTGATTTGTTTTCTAGAAGAATTAAATCTATATAATCAACGTACAATAAACTTGAGCCAAAATGCTTTCTCAAGTCTTCCTCAAAAGCCATTCCTTCCGAATTATCCCCATAAGCTACCTTTGAATTGACATGACTCTTATTTATATTTTTATAAGAAATATACTTTCTTGCATCAATCGTAGTAGATGTCAAATCATCAATGGTTCAATGAGTCTACCATTGAAACCCTTTCGTCGTCTTCCCTCTCTATTACCTCCCTATTCCCCAATTCCCTAACAGAATCCGTATCCCTCTAATAACCAAAATCCGTTTTTTTCCTTTTCCTAAAACGAAATTTAAAGCGGTTCAATCCGTGACTATTTCCTTCCCAAATATGTTAAATCATTCCCACTTTCCTTCAAATCTGATAAGAAGCACATTCAGGTGCCTCCGATTAAATCTTGACGAGGATCAATAGGGTCACCATAAAACAAATTATCATTCTCATCCATTTCTCTAAACATGTATGCCAATGGATAAAATCTCTCTCGCTCTTTCTTTTGTGTTTTTAATATTATGTATTGTCTTAAAAGTTTTTTGCTAACACAAAATCTACATTGACATATGCACAAATCACGTTAATTAATTTAAAATATTCAAAAACTAGACAAGCCATATCTAAAGAATGATGTTCTTTGCGATAATTAATACAGCTAGATTGAGAACGACAATCAGCCTCCCCGTAGTGCTCCCCACATCTAGGGTCAATTTCCCTTTACAAATTTTATTGGAATGCTTCCAACGAGAACATATATCACACTTTTTGACTCTATTAACAATGATCACACCTTTATTTTAATCTTCCAAATGCAAATCGTCTCTGATAGATAATCAGCATTAAAGATGATTTTAATGAAATTAGAATCAATTAGCTGATTATTTTTTTTGGAAAAATATTTCAATTTTTGAATATCTATTGACAATCTCAAATGATTTGCTTGTCTATGATAAACTCTTTCTAATATCAATCAAAAGTGAAGGATCGACATTCCTAATAACTCCTGTTCGAAATAATTTAAAACTCAGAATATAAAAATCCAATGTTTAGGAAACATACCATTCATTGTTACAAAAAGATTCGCTTCAAGAAATGTTTTAAATATGACTTCAATAACATTAGGATTGAACTTTTTAATCTTTTGAATACCATTGAAAAAATTCGTATCTAGTTTAGAAAAAAACAGCTATCTTATGCTTACCTATGGACATAGGATTCAAATTTTTTCCGACAGACAAGGGACTAACTATGTTCGATGTAGATGACTCTACTCTCATGGACCTCATAAATGGACCAACAGATCGATCATTATATCTATTTGTCCTCTGAGAATTCAAGAATTCCAATCTTTGATTACTCGCGTGTTCGATCAATTCCCCTTTTGAAGTCCCAGAGAAGGACCTTGGAAGAGGCAACAACATAGGATTCACCGCTGATTCTTGAACCATTGTGTCCTTAATGTTAATATTATCCCGTAAATAACTTCCTCCACCACATTCAGCTTGAAATGTTTTCTGTTTTTTAGATAAAGGAGAAATAGGAGAATCCGTCTCTTTTCCCGACATGTTAACGCTCTTGTTACTCTCATTAGATCTATTTTTCTTACCCATATTGGTATAATATTGGGAGTACAAATAAGTCTTTGCAAAAGACGGCGCCACTAATAAACTATAGTTAAAATTGTTTGATGTAAAACGACATATCATAAGATTGAACTTCCGGCAACATCATAATCTTGAAATATTAGCGATTTTGTATCAACATCATATATTTTTTTTTGTACGAAAATGTCAAGTTTTGAATCGAATAAGCGTCATTTGCGGGAACTTTTGATTTACTTCTTTAATTTGAAGAAATCTGCAGTTGAGGCTCATAGATTGCTTGTAGAAACATATGGTGATGCCGCCTTAAATGAGAAAAGTTGTCGTGAATAGTTTCAAAAGTTTAATAACGGTGAATTTGTCGTCGAAGACAAAGAACGTAGCGGAAGGCCGAAAGTGTACGAAGACGCGGAAGCATTATTGGATGAAGATTCATGCCAAACGCAAAAAGAACTTGCACTTACATTAGGAGTGACTCAACAAACAATTTCATATCGTTTGAAATCATTAGGAATGATTCAAAAGCAAGGGAATTGCATTCCATATGAACTGAAGCCGAGAAACGTTGAACGCCGATTTTTCACATGTGAAATGCTGCTTGTCAGGCATAAACGAAAAGATTTTTTGCATCGTATAGTCACTGGTGATGAAAAATGAATCCACTACGATAACCCAAAGAAGAAGAAATCATGGGACCACCTCATGTTTCAACATCGATAGCCAAGCCGAATATTCATAGAAAAAAAAACTCATGTTGTGTATTTGGTGGGATCAGCTTGGTGTCGTGTATTATGAGTTGCTCAAACCGAACGAGACCATTATTGTGGTTCTCTACTGAACACAATTGATGAGATTGAGCCGAGCACTCAAGGAAAAACGCGCCCACTACTACTCCAGGCATGACAAAATTATTCTCCTGCATGATAATGCTCGATCACATGTTGCGGCGCCGGTCAAAA
>Ga0157364_1001802_pt1 | contig 18925 bp, 8 predicted proteins | sample AttsexASBM2_FD_111476 | JGI IMG/M metagenome (GOLD analysis project Ga0157364, IMG submission 111476) | Fungus gardens microbial communities from leaf cutter ant in Ribeirão Preto, State of São Paulo, Brazil - Atta sexdens ASBM2 | ecosystem: Host-associated > Fungi > Mycelium > Unclassified ...
CGTCTGTGAGCGCAGTCAGTACATGAACGTGACCTAGAATCGCGCGTGCGACATGTTTTGCAGGAGTTCTACGATTTACGTGGGGTCATATACATTCGAGAGAACTTCAGCACTCGTCGCGCGGACGCGCGCCGCATTGTCCCTGCGCTGAGCTTTCGCGCGCGGATAAACGCGCGTTAGACACGCGCGGTAGATGCACCCGCGCGAGAGGTGGTCCCCGGCCGTCGTGTGCGGTGTGGTGCATTCTCGTTGGCCTTCTACGCTCATTCGCCGCCTTAGCGGACTTAGTTGGGAACGAGGAAGACCTAGTTCGAAGGTAGAACGCCGCAACGGCACTAGGTCACGCATCGCAGTTCCTGAACGGCTTGGCCGCGCGCGCGCGCACGCGTGTGGCGGACATGCATGTGCAACGGCGTGCAGCGCGCTGCACGCATACAAGACATTACGAGACGTGAGAGCTCCGACCGACGCGACGAGCGATGATTCTTCTCTCATCGGCGGCTTTGTCTATCGGAGTCTTTGCGTCGCCTTTGATAAATCGCAGGCGTGTCTCGTATTCGTATGTAGCATCGATGCACGTACTTTGATTTGTTCGAATCTTTGTGCACTATTGCGTTATAGTATCTTTCGAGGAAAATGGCTTGATTCTCTTATTGTTAACTTTGAGCGAAGATAACGTTCGAATATACTTTCAGAAAAGTACTTTCTCTATTTTTTCTTTTTCTTCTCTAACTCTTTCCTTTGTATTATATGATTTTATTAGGTACATTAGGTCTTTTTTTGTTGATACATGGGCTCTTTGTGCTCTGTGAGCACATATATGGTTCTTTTTATTGATACATAATTTGCGTTATAATTTATGTTATTATTTGTAGTAATAAAAATTTGTGAATTAAAAAAGTATTCAGTTTAAATATAATCTAAAGTTGGCCGTTTTGTTATATCTTATAGTTTTTATCAATATCGCTTTATACATTTATACATTTTACAAGACATTTTTACGAAACATTAAAATTACGATTTTATAGAGAAAAAAAATGTAAAATGATAATTAGTTAAAAATGTTACGAAATAAAATGTGTGCCATGTAAATAAAAAATTCATTGCATTTGTAAAATTAATAAAGGATATACTTATATACAGAATTAATTAAGATGCGATAGTATCAGTTCAATGATCCTGTTTTAAGACTACTAATGGACACATACGAATAAAAGAATCGTCGATGGCTTGATGGAAAGTGTGTCTCCTGGCCGAGACGATTGTCACACGATTGCGTATCTACAATGTATTCTGTGTAGGAAATATCAATTCGATATCTTGCATAACGGAAAGTAGTTCTACATTTGGACTGTTTGTGCCATGATTTTGCTCAGTTGTTATATTAGGTTTCATCTTGTGTAGCATCAAATTATTCTTTTCCTGATATTTACTTTTGCAGAACTATGATATCTTTAAGAATTTCTATTAATATATCTGAATACGAATTAATGTACAAAATAGATAATAATCCGTGCATTTTGTCATTCTTTCCTTCTTTAACCGATATAATTGGATTTAATTTATTCAAAAGCAATAGATAGATAGAAATTATCTATTAGAAAGTCGTTGTCACTTTTCAATTTGCAATATTTAATATCTAAAATTCATCTAGAATTAAATTAAAAAGTACAAAATATTATATATTTATTATGTTTTATTGTCAGTTTTCTTTACAATTATTTAATTCGTCAATAATCTTAATTACCTATTAACAATTAATTTTCTCTATTTTATATTTTTAACATTGAAAACCTTATTGTCATTCTGTTTCGCTTTCTTTAGAATTTGTATAGTGGAACATTTAAAAATTCCTCAGGATATACGTGTTCCAACGGTATCGAAATGATCATTGCAGTCTCATGCGAAGGTGCTACAAGAGTTTCTCTACAGTTACAGGATTAAGATATCCCGATGGACGTTGACAGGACAGCTTCTCGCGATCACGACGCATGTTTCTCGCACGCCCGCTCTCGCACAGAGCGATTTCTACCCACGTCAGAGTTGCGATAACGATAACGGTGTCGAGAGTTTGTTGGTCCATTCATGTCGAACGTTCTCATGGCGTTTCCTACTTCACCTTCCGCTCTCCCTTCTCGTGCATCTTCTACTGTGCGAGCGATTCTTCGATGCTCGACGAGGAACGAACCGGAGCCAAGCGATTACCTTGAGGGTAACGGTATAAAATACGCGCCACATTCGTTTCATCCCGATCGCGTTTAGGGTACTTTTCCACTCGGCGTCAACGAAAGTACACGGATTGGCGTAACTGTATAGGGATGAGAGTGAATTTCGTCGATGCGGCGACGTGAACGAAACGGAAGTCTTCTGAATTCGCGACGATAATAGCAACAATGACAACGATGTTCTTCATTCTCGACTTGTTTCTTATCGTGTTGACCTTTCGTGCCAGAAATTTATCGCCAACGTGGGAGTATAATCGGTTTTAACGGGTATAAATGGCTGATTTACTTTACATTTGTTACCTGAATAACGGGATCCAGAAGCTAGTAATCTCAGTTTGCATTGGTCTTATTGATATTCTGTGAGCAAAATTAATGCAAAAAAATTATAAAATTGTATTGAAAAAAATAATAAATTTTAATTTTAATTTTAATATTTGTTTATATACTTCTAAGTAAATATTTATTAAATAAAAACATATATTTAATTGATACAAAAACCATTAATTTGATTTAACTATTATTTTTTTATTCAGTAAATATTTATTTACTGAAATGTAACTTTATGTTTACTTAAATATTATTCAAGAAATATGTATTAAGATTTAATAATTTTTTTTCAGTATTATCTATTGCATAAAATCAATTAAAATTTTTTTTAATATTATATAATTAATACAGAAACAGATAAATTACGTAAAACAGATTATTGAAAATTCAAATAAACTTTATCTATTAAAAAAAATCATCGCAAAATTAAGAAAATTAAGAAAATGTAAGTATATACTTAAAAATTTCATTGTCAGAGTTATATTGTGTATAGAATCTATAATAGTCTATAATATCTATAATTTAAAGTCTACGTATAATTCTAATAACGACATTTTTAACTAGATTTTCAAATACACATTTAAAATTTTCTTAGTTAAGTTCTTTCTACAGTTAAGAGTACAGAATAGGCTCTTTAATTTTGCACGTTGATATATTTTTTAAAAAGATAAAATTTATTATTTAAATCTGTTTTATAGTTTATGCGTTTTTGCATTAATTTTATAATTTTATAATTTTATATGTTATTATATGTACAATATTAAAATTAATTTATATTTTAATAATTGATAAAATTCAACAAATTAAAAAAACATTTTTCGAAACGCTGTGAAAAAATATCGTTATGAAAGTTAACAATTCCGAAAACGTCTGTAGAATTATATCAAAGGATTCTGAAATTATGTAAGACGATGGAAATAAAATTTCTTGATCGTATGTCTCTTATATATAATTCAATAATATCTTGCATTGCTAATTTTGACAAATTTACGTTTTTTTATGTTTCAAAGTCTGTATGTGAGAACCGGGCGGTTGCATCGTGAGACGATTAAAAGTGAAGCTTCTTGACCACGTGCCTGCGGGTCGTAGTTGGCATAGGCAGATGCTTCGTCTCTCCTCGTCCGATCCACGGAAGGTGGTAGGAAGCGAGACGCACACTAACGCTGCCATTGGCCTCGTACAGTATGGTAAGTGTGTTAACAACGTAAGCGGGGTGAACGCCCTCAGCAGACCTAGACCCAAAAAGCGCTCTCGTTGTAAGCGGCATGAACAACTGGTCGCTGACACTAGGTTAAGGCGAAGTCACGTGACGTGAATGCACATAAGTCGTGCACACGCAACGCGTACACGCATATCCGCGTGCATACGCATTTACTTTCACGCACCCGTGAGTATGCGTGAGCGATACCGTTCGTAACAGTGCGTTCTTTTCCAAATCAAGATTCATGAGAACAAAACTTTTTGGCGATAATTTTATTAATTGTAATAGCGTTATAAATTTGTTGATAAGCTCGATAAGTTGGCTCGATAAATCCAATGGATTTACGTTGTAATTTTATTCTAGTCTCATTACATTAAAAATGAGCTCAGGATATTGTTCAGGAGCTACATATATTTCCTCTTAGGAAGTGATCTCTTAATTGTCTTGACAATTTTGGAACACAATGATAATTTTCCATACTTCTTTCGATCAAGAAGTTGAATTTACTTATTTGTCCAATTAAATAAAAATTTCTATTAACGAAAATTTAAGTTAAAATAAAATTTAAAAAGCTTTACTTTATCAACAATACAATTAGCAAAATAAATAATAAGATATCAAAAATGAATAATAAGATATCATTATGAGATAACAAGAAAATATTATTATACTATAATGAGATATAATTATAATTTTTTTTATATCAACGCAAAGCTCATTAAAAATTTAAAGACAGAAAATTCGTTCGCAATATAGCATTCGTTCCTTAATGCACAAGTAATTTTGCGATTCGTCCCTTAAGGGGTAATTTTTAACTCGTTATGATTAAATCAAATTCTCAATCTTGATTACTGTTAATTAGCGAAAGTATAGTGTGATTAAGACAGATTTTGGAGAGGCACGCATACAACACGGTCATTACGACGTGCGTGAATCGTTAGTACTCCGATTATTACTGCAAAACACTTTCTTTTTAGATGGTCAAGTTCTGGTTATCGTTTCGAGAATTTCATGGTCACATATAGTGAGTCACGAACATCACAGGTCTTAACGATGATGACATTCGCGTTGGAATACGTTTCGAGGAAGATGATTCATTTTCGAAATTAATAAAATCAGTGATCTTAATCATTGACCTTAAAGTTAAAATTATCGAATATCGGAGATTGAGAGAAGAATTATACAGTTTTTATATTTTCAATTTATGAAAATTTTATAATTCTTCTCTCAAAACACATTTATGAATTAAATAATGTAATTGCAAAAAGAGGTATATTTGAAAAAAAAATTCTGAAAAAAATTAATTAATATTAATCCGAATAAATATATCCAAGTGTAAGTGTTCTGAATCTTTTTTTCAATTCTGTATATTTGTGCACAGTCTTTTTAATTTTAATTTTTTTTAATTCGGCACTGAACTATTTTTATAGAAAAATTCTTTAATAAAAATATTGAACATAATTATATTGATTTTTCCTAATTTATTATATCTTTTTATGCCTAAATTTTTTAGTCTTTAAATCTTATAAATTTATTATTAGTTTTGCGAGGTTCTTTAATTTTTAATTCTTCATTAATTATTAACGCTTTTATTTAAATAATTCTTATACGAGACTTACTTATTTATTTCTGAAAATACTGTAGAATATAATTAGAATATACTATGTATATATTTATACCTTGCTTAATTTTTTAAATTTGTTTTTAACAAATGTGATATTTTTTGCTAAAGAAACGATTTCGTTGTTAAGATAAACTTTCTATATAAAAACCAAAAAGAATTTCAATGATTTCGTAATGATTTGGGAAAACGTTCGATTACGAGATTTTGCGAGCATAGCGGGCTTTCGTATAATTAGAATATCAACGAACTGTAGTTTCGAAGCATGTAAAAATTCGAATGTATCTTTCGATTACTGAGATTAAGAGACAATCGCATAATGAGCACGTTCCACATTCCTGTACTTCTGTTTACTCGAATGCTGATCGTCTCTTTCAGCAAGCATTGACCTCACTTCTTGTTTCGCGCGTTCGCCGAAGGAAAACACCGGAAATTCCGATTTATATCGTGCGTGTACTCGCTCAGTTATAAAATATGCGAATGCGTAATTGTTTTATCTCATTCGCGTAATTGGGTGAGGGAACGCTATTCATAAAATTGAATAGGAGAATGAGAGTAGAAGAAATATTTAGGCATTTTTAGTATAATTTATTATATCCAAGATGAACAAACAAAAATTATTTAACAAGTTCCATTAACTTTTATTAATTTTATAAAGTTTTGTTATGTTTTATTTCTTCTTTGTTAAATATGTATTTACAGACACAGACACACATATATAAATGCATGTAATTACGATATCTGTATTTAAATTATTTTACATTATTATTAAATAAATATTTAAATTAAAAAGAGATAATATAATATTATATTTATATAAATATGAAATATAATATATTATACATACATTTATTATATACATACATTTATTATATATTTATTATATATTTATATATACATACATTTATTATAAGTACCGTTAACCGTGAAGCACTTGGGCAAAAAGATGATGTCAAAATTGCTCAAAGAATCTTCTAGCTGAAGAAGGTACGCGAATTCTAGGACGCCGCGTATAAAATTCTGCCAAATCGCGGTTTCGATCCGTTCTCTGGCATTCGTCGAGGTGACCGAGCACCGCGGGCAAAGCACTTTTCTCCGCGAGGAGAACTCGCTTTTCCGCGCGCCACGCGTGGTTTCGTCTTCGCGGATCGAGGCCGTTTGCCGCTATGCAGTGCCGCATTTAGCAGGCGTCGAGCCTTAAGTGTGAGAAATTGCTAAATAAGAAAACGGCCAATAATTTTAATTGCTGCATAAAAAATTGTTTAATATTTATTTATATCACGAACATTTCGCGCAAGAAACTTAATCGGGAAAATATTTATGCACATTGCTATATAATTTTAATCATTTATATTTTGATTAATACACCTTTTAATTAAATTTCATTGGATTTTTCTTCACGCGGTTTAGTCGAGAAATTCATCGAATCTACTGTTACAAGATAATCGTCCAGACGTGTGTAACAAGGATGTATAATGCATCTTGGGGCCACCGTTGTTGCCGTCAGTGGATGGTGGAAGTCCATCCTTGATGGAGGTTACTCCGGGGCATCGTCCCACATCTCCTTGGATATGAACTTGCGTCTTCGTTCGACTTGCCGGTCATCTCCCTTCGGCTTCTCCTTCCTCGTCTCCTTCGTCCTTCTTCCTGCCACCTCCACCGTGTCCATCGGCAATACCTTCCTGCCTCCCTCCATCCTAACCCGGACTTGTCCCCCTCGTCCGACGTCTCCAGACTCCTCTATCTTATTTCGTCTTGCTTCTCTCCCTCCCTCACGTTTCTCCCACTCTCCTTCATTTTGCATAGAAAACTGCACTACATGCAACGCGCATTCTTCGTGTCAGATTTTCGTGTCTTTACTCTCCGTTCTTTGTTCATTATTTACCATTTTATTGACGGAATTTTCGATAGAGAAGACGCAGTCTCACGCTTAATAAATTTCTGTTTTTCTCTCACTCTCTCTTTTGCTTTTCCGCCATTTCCCTCCTCTCTTTAGTCTTTTCTTTTTTCAGAATCTTTCTTTCTTTCGTTTACAATAATGGATTTCATAGAATAAGTAAATCATTTTTTAATCAAGGAGTCAATTTTACTTGCTTTTTCAATAATTTTTATCTATTATATAATTGCTCGAAGAATATTTCTTATATAGCATTATAATTCTGGCAGATACCTAGGCAACGAACGCAAGCGATCGTTGCCTAGGCATCTGCCAGAAGTATCTTTCAGTGTCCTTGAATGGCTATCGACTTTTGATTTACGCTTTATTAGGGATCCATGGCCAAAGAATTACATCATTGAATCTCCCTCTGCCTTCCTCCGGTAGCGACGAACTCCCTCTCGACTTCTGCGAACGCCACGGAAAGTCAACGAACAAGGTAGCGACCCGGATTACACTCCGAGGCATCGGTTCCTTCGCACTTTTCTTCTCTTCTTCGTCCCGAAGAGACTTCTCTGCGCTCGGCTCAGGGTCAAGGCACTCTTGAAGGAAGCAACCAGCGGAGGATGCCTCCTCCTCCTCCTTCTCTTCATTCTTTTGCGTCCTTCTACGAAGCCGAAAAGAGAAGTCGAGTCCCTGCCTTAATCCTTCTCTCGCACTCTTCCGTCATTCCAGCGCCGATCGAGGCGCCAATAGATGGGATGCCGACGAGGTCATCTCTTTCAATTTCATGAAGATTGTTTAACTCGAGGTCGCGCGCGAAAAACGGCGAACGCGTAGGGCGATTTCGTCGCACTGGTCATTCAACTCATTGAATTATCTTCACTCCGAGTTTATTTCGCTCTTGCTTACTCGCTTCTGCTCGCTTTTCAGATGTGTAAATATTTTTCTGATACGGTTATAATTTTATTTTTCGATTAAAGAGATTCAATAAGACTCTATAACGAAGTCAATACAAATATTGGGTTGTCCGAAAAGTTCGTGCCGACTAACTTATATAATTTAATAAATGTATACTAAAATTTTCTGCGTTTCAATTTTCCTTCAACATCGGCACGAATTTTCCGGACAACCCAATATTATTTTAAAGGAATTACAAAGTTAAATATAATAAAAGATATTAACGTAAAATAAAAATGTAACATATGGTATCACCTGGTAAGTTAAACGTTATTTATTAAATGTATCTTGGATTTTTTTTTTTTTTACTAAATTTATGATTACTTTCACTATTTTACCGTTACGTCTCTAATGATTATAGTTACTCCGGTATTTTTACTTTCTGTAGACATTAATACACAAGTTTTGTTGGGATAAATGTTTCTTCGTTATTGCTTATTCATGTTTGATACCTAGTCTCTCTCACGAATTGCTTATGATATGCCTTTCTACGTCGGTCCCTCTGTCTCCGAGGTGTTACAATAGTCGCCCGCAAACGGGATGCTAATATCACTGTCCGCAATGTCAGCGGCCAAGGATTTGAGTTGGCGGACAGGTAAATGGCCCGAGCGTTGAACCGACGAATGACCTCCGACAACAACGGCCCCCCGTTTTCGGTGTCGAAATCATCTTGCGTCGGAATAACACCGCTACAACAGTATGGTGGTTTTTTATTCGCCTCGCTGCCCGTTGAGCCGATTTGTCTCTCCATTCGGATCGATTTGTAAAAATTTAAAACAATGTGACTGTCGATTCAGTTACATATTGACGTTGGAAGCGTGGAAATTTTCATGGCGAGCTACACTCTTATAAAACCACGTGCAACCATGGAAAGTGATTAAAAATAAAAATAATTCCTTGAAAATAGATTGCTTGTGCGTCATGGCTTTGTCAAGGCTTTGGATTTTTGTAGAAAAAGCGGAAATAACATTTTGTAGTTCGTCACATTGACGTCTCAGGGCAGATGCTTTTTTCTCGGATTATTTTATCTTTAATTTACAACGATAAGTTGTAAACATGAGAGATATTTTTGAGATTTTTGACGTTAATTTAAATCTGTTTTACACAAGAGATTATGTGAGAGTAGGAATTTCTCTATTTTTGTTATAATGAACGCAATTAAACCGATTAGTTTAAATAACATCGATCCTTAAATTTCATTAGTTACGAGTAAAAAAAAATACTTTGAAAATAATTTTGTTTGCTCCACAAATTTATCAGTTTTGGGGAAAATTGAGTAATTGCGGTTTGAGAATATTTCTCTTGTGAAAGAGATTATTTCCCTTTTCGATGTGAAAGAAAAAAAATAATGATTTTTATTTATATCAAAGAAGAGACACAAGACTACACGGCAAATGTCATTGAACCCGAGATTGAAGATTTAACAATCGTTCTTCGAGATTCTGATGTCAAACGTATATCCAAGGGAGACAGGCGCGGGAGGGACATGAGAAATGTATCAAAAAAGAGAGATGACAGAAGAGAAACGAACGAAGTTGTTGCAGTACAAATCAGTCCGCTGAGGATGTAACGTTATGTCTATTAAACTCTGGAGAGGACCAAGAGGAACATCGTGACCAAAGTCCACAAAGACACGAAGGAGCAAGATTAGGATTCGAGTGGAGCATCCGAGCTTTGCCGTTCTCCTTTGGGATAAAGACGGTTTACGAGAGTTTTCATACAAGCTGACATATATGAAGATGCAGAGGCAATTTATCGTGTTATTATACATATATTCTGCTGCAGTGTTCCGTCCTCTCCTGAATTACATTAATTTTGTATTTAGAAAACTTAAATATATCAAATAGTGTTTAAGCATATCAAAAGAGATTCACTACATATTTAAATCTACATATTTAAATGTAACAAAAACAGCAAATAAGACGAAATATGTATTTAAATATTATTTATATAATAACATTCTTTTAATTTGACTATTAAGCGAAACAAATTAATTACAATTCTCATGAATGATCTCTCTCATATGTTAAATATTTTTAATTATTTATGTAGTAGATAGTATGCAGCTTGTGACGAATATCCCTTTGTTCGTTGGCTCGATAATAATTACAATTACAAGCGAATGCCTATTAAGTTCGCGCTTGCGTGGACGAGTTCCGTGGAGGGATTTTCAGGGACAGTGTCGAGCGCAGCACGAGCGGGACAGAGTCAAGGCGAACAGTGACGTTCGTGGGAGACGAGGAGGACGGAGGAGAGAGAACAAGGGAGTCGGTAGAGCCTCTCCGAGGAGAGAGGCAGAGCTCTCGCTCTTCCTCTTCGGACGCGGTCGAAGACACGAGACACTACCATGGTCGCTCGTTACATAAGTAAGGTAAAGGATCTCCTCTTCTCTGCTCTCCTTGAGTCGATCCACATTCGCGATTATACCACTTTCCATCGACCTCACTTTACCCCGAGTGCTCGTTCGCGCGTGTACGTGCACACAAGTCTGCGTACCCGTGTGTAATTAACAGTTCTGTTCGGAACTGTTCGCGGGATTTGGCTTACAGCGTTTAGTACAAGCGTTCGCTACATCAATAGAACGATTCTGTATCGGGAACGCGCAGTCGTTCTGTCGGCAGATTTAAACACGATGGGAAGCATAACTTCGAAAAGGAGATTAATTTAACAGAAATGGTAGCTTGTGCATACATAGAGAATCATCATTCTAAAACTATCGTAACAACGCTTTTATACGGAGAGAGATTTTGAGACCAAATTTGAGTTCATTCATTCTGTATTAAAATGGAAAAGAAACGTTCAAAATAAATCTCTTTTTTGAAAATAATCTGACTTAAAAACGTAGATATGAAAAGTACTTACTTTTCTAAATTTTGACTTACATTAGCTTAAAGAAAAAAATCTTAGAAAGTTGAAACATTACGTTTTTATTTAATTGTTTTGAAAATAATTGTTTTTTTATGAAAAATATAGAAATATAGAAAATTTATCAAATGAGACAGACATTGTACTTTTCAATTTAATACTCTATTTGTGAAGATATGATAAAAGATATTGTACAAAATTGTAATATTAGCAGATTTAAGCAGTACATGATTTTAAAACATATTAAAACAAAAAATAATTATTAGAAGCTGTAATATGATTTTTTAATGTTATAATTAAAGCTTTTTTATGAAAAATTCATAAAACTTCACAAATATAAAACTTACGAATATTTTCTTGGAAGGTATCTCCCATTTTTTTACGGAGTTCTTGAAATTCCACAATGCCTAGAGGAGAGATTCCACAATCCCTATGTAAAAGAGCCATTGTAGTGGACTTGGATAAATTGATGTTAGAGCTAGTGAAGTAAAATTGTAATTTGGAGGTCGTCATCCACACTGTCACACAGGAGAGTCGAGCGTGCATTGACCTATTGTGTGACCTCCGACAACACGACCTTAATGTCGATGATGAACTTCAACGCGGTTTTATTTATGATGACCCTGCACATATCCAATTGTGCGAAATGAGTTTCTATAATTCATGTCTTCATGTATGGAAATTAGTCTTTAATCTTTGTACTACAAATTGCTAAAATTGAGTTTGAAGAAGAAAACATGAAATAATTAGAAGAATAAAAAATTACAGACCTATTACATTGAACGAGAATAATTGTCCAATGTACATTATTCATGATATTTCTATTCATTTTTTTACGTCGTTTAAAAACTTAATTCAATGGAAGCTTAATTTAATGGAAATTGAATTAATTTCATTAAAACTTTGTTGTTAATATTGATTTAAATTGAAAAGTGTCATTAACGTTTTTATTATAACAAAATATTTAAAAAGTTGAAAATTAATATAAATTAATTAAGAACAATGTATGTTAATTACAAAATTATAATAATTTTTTAATTATAATTTTTATTCTTGTTTTGTAACACTTAAGGAAATAGTATAGACATCTACAGAAGAAAGAGGAAACTAAATTTTATATCTGTAGGTAGATCATCAGCAGAACATGATTTTACTTAATCTGTTAGATGGCAGCAGAATACGTCATTAGATATTTAATTATATATTTCTGTTTGCATTAATCTATTTAATCAATATTATATGATACGATAAACTTTTACTGACGAATCGTTAATTAAATCAATTTGATCATATCATAGTTCTATAAATTAAAAATGTGCTAAAATTGTAATTCTAATTTTTAAATGAATAAAACTTGCAAATGATTATATTTTATTAATATTATTTCCAGACACATAACATAATTAAATTAAAGAATTAATTCTGTACGTGTAAATCACATTATTTACTTTTAAAAAAAAAGCACATGAAATCGGATTTGATTATCTAATTGTATTTCTTTTTTTATAATATATCGATTTAGCATCTCGATGCATATTATGTATATTGTTTCTTATCATGAACTATAATCTATTGAAAAATCTTCGACTTCAGAAAATAAGCGGTGTGAACATTCTATTACAAAATATAATTTTATACAAAGTAAATAAAATTCGCAATTTTCTTTAAATTTATATTTGGATTCTTATGTATCTATTAATGTATTAAATGTTTGGTGTTTATTATAATTATAATATATTAAATAACTAATTTATATGACATATTTTCTGTTAACGTTAAAAATATATTATAAGAAATCATAAATTTTATTAATTACAAGATAAATGAATTGATAATTAATAACGATGATTGTATCTGCTTATAGAGAAAAGCTTATGAAGGAACGCATTGCGTTTCTCTTTAAATATTCTCAATTTCCAAAGAATTGTCGATAATTTTTAGGAGATGGGATACAGGACTCCCATGTAAATAATTACATTTATTTATTTATCAATTTTACAGTGTAACAGTGTATAGGATACGCTGAATATAGAATAATCTCTTTTTTATCGTTTACTAATTAAGGCGATTAGTGTGTGTAAGTGACTCCGTCGGATAACATACAATATTATATTATAGCACGTGTGTGACTTATATTGGTTGCGATTAACAATTCGTGGTTCGAATTGGTCTCGTAGTTTTCGTGTTCGTGGACTCGGTTCGCGCGGCGTTACACTTATCTTTGTTCGCGTTGTATAACAATAAATTTGATATTAAATATCTCATAATGAAGTAAATTACTGTAAGTTAGTTCCCTTTTTTTTATTCCTATGGTATTCGGTGCGAATAAGGCCACAATTAGTATTTCCACGTGTGCGTCCGTCGCACACTCGTTCGTATGTGTATTTATATGTGGATGTATATTTGTTTATGCTTGTGTGTTTATGCGTGCATGTGTACGGATGCGAGCTTTGTCCCCTTTTTTACTGTATCTTTTTCTTTGATCAAAACTCTTAATAATCTATTGCAAAAAATGTTTGCAGCATATGTGTATGTGTGTGTATCATGTATGTGTATATATATTTGTTGTGTACGCGTACGTATGTGCTGTGTGCGCGCGCGCGCATGCGATTCACATGATGATGGATCCCTACGTTGCGCGCCTTTTTCTCGACGAACGAGAGAAGGGGAGAGAAAGACTGAGAAGAGAGTCGGGATATCGTGAATCAAAACACATACATATTGTTTACCATATCCTGTGTGTAACGCATGTAGAAATCAATAAATTTGTTCATACAAAAATTTTCATCCTACCGATTTCTGGAGCATTAAAATAATTTTCTCTCAAATCTGAATACATATACCTATTACCTATACATATTAAGTTTTGGAAAATAATTATTTATAATGAATATATGGAAAATCGGTAACAGATTTTTTGCATTTTTCACGTACAAAATTTTCATAAAGTTTCTACAAATTAATAAGTAGTACTATTTATTCGGAAATTAGATGAACAACATCGTATAAAAAAGGCAAGAGAAAAAAAGTTATAATGTGTCAATCGAGTAAATTAGTGTTGGTGTGTGATAGATTGTGAGACGTTAGACCGTCGTGTTTTTCGCGTGAGTACGAGTCGAATAGAAATAACATCGCTATACGTATATATCAAATTTTAGTTTTTCATAAGAATATATATAATATGTAGGACTCTCTTTGTGCGCACACAGGCGCTTATCTCTCTACCATTGTACAAAGCAAAAAAAAAACGTTATTAATATTAGTAACATCACGAGAACACGCGAAGCACTTAGGCTTATTCATTTCCTAATCGACGTGTCCGTATCAACGATTTTATTACATTAAGGCGATTTGATTTCTTTCCATCAAGCTCGCTGGTTGCGCATTTCTTTTTTTCCCTTCTCTCCCATTCATATCTCTTCTACTCTTCGATATCCCGACGCGATGATCGAGCAGATCATCATTTTGAACACAAGATTCGCGTCAGTGTTCTCATAAATACACGTAGAACGAAATAATGAATAGATTAATGTCGCTACGACTATGAAGCTAGAAGACTCTCACGTTTTCTCACGCCGCCTTTCTTTCCGAACGATTAATCGGCGATCATGAAATCACTATGCTGACCAAGGCGAGAACTTGGTTAGGGGATTCTCGAGCTTCGTTATCATCTGAAAAAAAGTTGGCGCGGAAAATCTCGTCGAAATACGTCGATTATTCGTAACAAAAATTATCGCGTCATTAATGCGAAGAATCTATTCTTTTTCTTATATTTATAATTTTTATTACGTCTTCTCGCGATCTCGTCTCTCGATGTGACTCTGCGAAGTTCTCTATCGTTTGCATGCGTCTTAAATTCGAATTGACAGTCAGTAAGATCGCGATGACGATATTATTATGGCGTGCAACAGAATCCGCTTGACTATACGAATTCCATATCGGAAGTGCATCTTGCTCCTCATCCTTTCTCTTCCTTCGCTCGCTCTGCCATCCGTCGATTTCGTTGTTAATCTCGACGTCATGAAGCCGCGTGCTTTACATCAGCTTCATCTTGGCGCACTCAGGGCAGATGATGTCGTCGCCATCGGTGATGAAGCCACGTCCGACCAGCGAAGTTTTGCAGCCCGCGCAGATGAAGCAGTCGTTATGCCAGTGCCTGTCTTCGAATGAGATGAAGCGAGTGCCACCAATACCTGCAAATTAATCAATGCAAATTACACAGATTGAATTTAATTTCAACTGTTCATTGATATTGTGCTTGTATTGAGAATTGGTTTTAATGGTGGACGCACATTTATTCACTAAAAGATCTATTGTTGAATAATAATAATCAAATTGATGATTTTTTTTAGAAGATTCAATTTCTCTTGCAACATATTTTATTCTTTAATTTTGTTTTTTTATTAATAACTAATAACTACATAAAAGCAATACGCACCAGTGATCGGCTTGGAGCAAGCGGTGCATCTCTTGGCGAAGAGCTCGCCGAAGCAATCAGCGCAGTACGGTTTGTCGTCGCGCGACGTGAATCGTTGTCCCGCTAGAGAATTGTTGCAGTTGCTGCAGGTGAAGCAATCTCTGTGCCATGGCTCGTTCTTATATGTCACGCCGCCGCTGGTGATGATCTGCGACAAAGAGTTCATGACATTATAGGACAAGTCGCTTCATCGAACTGTTATATCTCATTGCGAGTTTCATTCACGTTTTTTAGATTAATATTTAATAAAGCTTACTTATTTCTTAAAATTTCTCCCCGAAACATAATGCAAAAAAAATAAAGGAAATATAATGTAACAAAAATCGATTAACTGATTATACAAATAAAAGCACAAGTTGAAGAAGAGATAATAAATAAAAGAATATGTCTATATCTATTATATATATATTAATATATTATGTAGATAATATATAAAGAATATAAAATATACATATATAAAAATAAACAAAGAGAAATATCGATGCAAGCAAGCGATATCGACGCAATATATGTGTTGAAGAGTCATTTGACAAATGACTTGAAGTGACATCATGCGCATCAACGTAGAAACGAGTTCCGCAAGGATTGCGAGTGATTATGAAAAATTTAGAAGAATGTTAAAAAAGAGATATTTAAAAGCATGCAGAATTCGTCGAAAATAAAAGAACGTCTGACATTCAATGACTGATACATTTGTATGAATTAAATGAATATTGAATATTATTAGCCGTTTTATTTTATGACCAAGTACACAAAATATCAATACGCAAATAGCGAGTTTATCGGATTGAGATTTATGGTCTCACAATGAAATCCTGGTTTTGATTCGCTTGTTACGCTCGATGAGCTTTTTGTGCGACACGCAATAAACGAATGCAAGACGACATACGAAGTAATCATCGATACAGAGGAGTGGCCCACCTTGTTGCACTTAACACACCGGGTGGCAAACTTGTCCTCGTAACATCCGGCACAATAAATCTCTTGCTCGCGCGGGATGAAGCTCTTCGTGCCAATCGGATTCTTGCAGACCACGCAGCAAAAGCACTTCTCGTGCCATTGTCTGGTCTTGTATTCCATCTTCTTAGTGCCTAAAACAAATGCGACAAACTTATAAAAAGAAAGTTATAAAAACAAAGTTATAAAAAGAATGCCTTTTTCGGATTGAACGATATTTATATCCAATATTCGTCTAGATAAAAGAGAAAGAGAGAAATTCATGCACATTCCTATTAAAAAAAAAAATACAATATAAAAAACATCTAATTTTTAAAAGAGTGAAATTGCGAAAGGGTTGATAAGAGTGCAGCGCAGTAATTGGCAATTTAACACTCAATAAACATTTTTTTTCAATCTTTCTTTTTTTCCGTCTAATTTTTCTTTCAATTTTTTATTCTTTATTTTCTTATTTATAATCTTTTTTTCTTATTTATAATCTGCTTTTCACTAAAAAAAAAAAATTACCCTTTTCCATCTGTTGAATTTATATTCAATCAATGAAAGCGTGAAGCATGCTGATGATTTGCTTCGCAAATCGTGGCAAATTGTTGCATAAAAATGTAAATCTAAGTCTGAAATAAGTGTAACGGAGGTCGTCGGTTCACGCTTTAACATCAAAACGGACGGATAGTTGCGTGTGGCGACTGGTGGGCTGCAGTACTGCAAATCGCAGTCGCGTGCATCATCGCGTGTTTCGTCCGAGCACTCCATCAGCTAGCGAAATAAATTTTTCGTGAATTTCTTTGGGAGTTCCCTATTGGGCACTCGTCTATAAAAACACCCCTCGTTGCAAGCGAATTAGATCGATCCATGGAATTTCCTCGTCTACGGTTTCGCCTCGTCATGGAAAGCATCGTGTTGCCTGTTTTGCCTGCCGCATATAGATTCGCCGTCTTTCGCGATCCGCAATTAGCACAAGTGCGGACAGTCACATGAAAATAAAAAAAAACGGCCGGAAAAAAATTAACCGCACTGCAGTCACGGGACTTTGATTGGCGAACCGTATAATTATATCAGAGAATTTAAATTATCGAGACGAATAATAGGGCTTTTATCAGAAACGAAAGCGCTAATTTAAATGTATTAACTGAATATTTTTGTCATCGATCTCTTTAGTTTCTGATGTGGTTTTTTTAAAAATATATTTCAATACTTAGACATAAAGATAAAAAAATATCGTCAGAACGTAACAGTCACGATATTAAGATTTCTTTTTTAAATTATTTTGCTCGTCTACCGCGAAATTACCATAATCTAGCTAGGAACAAGAGATCTCGGTTACTTGTTTTCGTTAAGATTAGGAATAATATGCGAGGAACGTGACGTGACGTAACGTTGTCTGGCAGATAAATATTGTCGATTCGTTATCGTGGTCACGTCTGTGATTTGAAAAATGGGCAGTTTTTCGATCAAATAAGAAAATTTTACATTATCTTGATATAAAAACGCGGTGATTACAATATATTTTGTACAAAAAATGACTAAACGTATAAAACATAAAACATATCCTTCAAAATTTTTCTAAAGATATTTAAATTTAGAATAGTATTTATTTAAATATTGAACTAAATTAATGTGTTAAACAATCCTTTCACATTAATTAAATTTCTTTTTAACGTTACTCTTTAAATTCTATATATCATTTGTTTGCAAAATTACAAATTTATTGAAACAATCATTTATTTGATTTATTCTATTTTAAATTTTCATGTTATGTACATTCTTAGTATTTCATCTTATTACATTCTTAGTTTTTCATTTTGTACGTTACTCTTTAAATTCTATATATCATTTGTTTGCAAAATTATAAATTTATTGAAACAATCATTTATTTGATTTATTCTATTTTAAATTTTCATGTTATGTACATTCTTAGTTTTTCATCTTATTAAGATGATACATTATGTTGTACATTATACTGTTTTTCTTTTTCTAACATATAATGAATCTTGTTTTAAAATTTTCAAAATGTATGTATGTTATAGAATCCAATTCGATAAATAATCCAATTTCGCATAGATTTCAAATGAGATACTATTATGGTTCATTTTTTCACGTTTTTATCTGTCGTGTCTGAGAGACAAAAAGAAATTAATAACGCCTCTCTATTTCGAAAGGTGATCTAAGATTCAGCCAAATGATATATTTAAATGTGATATTAAATATAATAACGTGTCTCATCAGCTCAATCTTAAATGTTTATGACACCGAATCATGTCTGAAAGATGAGAGTCTCTCTCTCTCTCTCTCTCTCTCTCTCTCTCTTAAAAACAGATTTCTTCGTTTTTTCTTCAAAGATAGACAGATCTTAGAAGAAAAAACGAAGAAATCTGAATATTTTTTTTAATGAAACAAGATTTTTGATTGTTTTTAA
>Ga0157364_1001803_pt1 | contig 18923 bp, 12 predicted proteins | sample AttsexASBM2_FD_111476 | JGI IMG/M metagenome (GOLD analysis project Ga0157364, IMG submission 111476) | Fungus gardens microbial communities from leaf cutter ant in Ribeirão Preto, State of São Paulo, Brazil - Atta sexdens ASBM2 | ecosystem: Host-associated > Fungi > Mycelium > Unclassified ...
AAAAATGTTGCGTTATAATAAAAAAAGATTTAACATATATTCGTAACCAACTGGAAGCCACAATCGAAAGAGAAAGCATCCACACGATTCTAGGTATCTACCGGCGTCATTTCCGGTCGCGCGTGGCCGTAACGGAGAGTAAAAAAAAGAGGGACAGACGAGTATTCGAACAGGCACAAGCCAGTCAAAGTGGAGGGGTTGGGAAAAAAGTTATATTGCCTCTGCGTCCGGAGTGACGAGCCAAACGCGTCGCCGGCATATGAATAATATCGCACCGCAGTATATAGCAGTGTTTCCACGTCACATAGTCCTTCGACGCGGTCGTCTCAACGGAGTATTCGCTGATTGGATTCGAATTGGAGAGGGTAGTTCGTATCTACGTCACTATGCAGGAATTGTGAACTTCCGCAAGCGACGTAGCGAATAAACTGGCGCAATTAGATCGCGGATCGATTTTGCGATAATAGAACCGTGGATTAGTGAAAACCTAAATAACTGTGCATTAGTTTTGAATGTCGAAAATCATACAACGAGAACATATTGATCTTGGCTACATCTATGATGTAGGTCCAATATGACTATTTTTAGAATCAAAGCGGGACGATTTATGTTGGGTTACAAATATCAAAATGTTCAAAACTAGATTTATAGGCTAAAAACCCCCTATATTTTGCTTGAAATCTTGGACAAATATAAAAATATATGTAGGTTAGTAAAATTGATTAAAACTCAACGAATAATTATTTCACATCTAATTTTATTAAGTACTAATGAGGTACTAATTTAATGTAAGAAATTGACCAATCATAATCGATTACTCTCGTCACAATGTGATTGGTTAACTTTGTACAGCTTAAGGATTACTATTGTAAGTCAAGATTAAATTTGAAAATAATTTTGTTAGATCATCATGCAAAATAATTATGCAAGACACTCAAACTGATTGCTAGAATCTCAAAATTTTTTGCAGCAGTGCTTATCTTGCTTGAATTTCTTATGTAATTATTTTGATAGTCAATTATTTTAAGATCTTTAAGCTGTTTTATGGTCCGTTATTCTATTTTTATTTCAAAATCATCTTAAGTAATGTTTTAAGAAATTAATACAACCTCTTGATTGATTTATGATTGTACTTAATCTGTATCTTGACTATACTTAAGACTCAAATATAAGAATCATCTATGAATACCGGTCTGTATCTAAATTTTTAGATTAGCTTTAATAAAATTGTTTTTGTATCTTGATATGTTTTGACTAGCGAAACAATCATTTTAAAACCGAGAAAAAGTCCCACCGAAAGCGGAACGTCTGGTTCACTCACATTACATATGTCAGGCGCATTAGAAAATTCGGTCGGTGATATATTTGTTGTGGAATAGAGAGACTTAAGTGAATGAAGCGGAAGCGCTGAAGTAGAACGTATCGACGATCGAAGTATCGGGCAAACGAGCACCCAATATTCCATTTGCGAATGTAGAACGAAAAGGAATTACCTCTTAGGTCATGCAGCATAAGATACTACGCGAGAATAGGACAGAGAGCGGAAAAGGAGTAAAGAAAATACGGTGAAGGAGAAGAATGAGCGGATGAAGATATCCAGCGGGATATCTTTCTCTTCTTCACGGCTCTCTGTAGTTTTCCATTTTCTCTGTCCAACTATCGTTTCTATCCGGGGCGGGGTCTTCTTATCCCGTCTTACTCGCGATTGTCTATAACTCGATGGTTTCTTGCGCCGTGCGACGCTCGCAGTAAATAGCTTCTTCTTCCTCTTGCACTTCTCGCTAACGTTCCCTCCTTTGTGAACGCTCGCGACAGAAGAGAGTGCGAGGTTCGTCGTCCTCCAAACCGCCAGCCATTCGGCTGTGTTTGGCTGTGCATTTTGAAACTTTCAAGACGGATGCAGGTAAACGGACGAAGTTTCGAGTTTACTCGGATGGGCGACGTTGGCGCGTCACTTTACTAATTGCGTTCAGGATTTACGGGACCCGAGGGCGCGAGAGGACTTCAAGATCGCGCCGATGCATTACCGCGTCGAATCGCTTCTTTCCCTTTTCTAAAGAAAGGGATGCTGCGGCACGATAAGAATGCTTAATACGAAAGTATAGCCGTTGCGACCGTAGCAAGATATAGAATTGCTTTGTTGCCTTTGATCTTTTCTTTAAATATTAACATTCTACATTTTCAGTCAGTGAGAAAATAATTAACACGAGAAAGTTTTCAGAAAGTGCTCAGCATTCAGCTTCTTCTGCATCTAGCTTGAGTCTCGTTATTTTAGGATTAAATCCCAAAATCTGCCATAGGCGGTTTCGCATGAATGAAAGACGGAACTCATTGTTCACCGCTGCGTCTCGGGATTTCCGGGTTTGCCGCGCTTTTCGCGAGCAGAACGAAGAGAAGAATCACGGACGGCTGACGCTGAAAGTTCCAGTCACGGTTTGCGATCTTAATTTCTTGCTCGTTCTTGTTTCGCCGTGCGGTCTTCTTTCTTTCTTTTTTTCCCCTTCATTTTTGACCCGTGGAAACGCCGTCTGCAGAGAATGCGAGGTGGAAACATTCCGACTTGATGTCGGTTGTCGGTCTCGTCGGGGTGAACCCCCGCGTAAATTTTCGCCCGACTTGAGAGACCGTGGCGAGGTGAAAATTGTTCAGAATCAATGACCTCGAGCTCGAAGGGACGACGCAGCGTATTTTCCCAGGTTCGGCCGGCACCCAACAGCATCGAATAACGGCGCAACATCTACGCGCTACTGATACTCAACTCGAGGTAACGCACGGATATTCTGCACAATTCCGGGAATGCTCGGAAAGCGAATAACATTTGGAAGCAACGATCTGTAAATCGCTACCGTTGCCGAATGTATTTCAGCTTTCGATACAACAATCAAAAGTGCAAAGATGGATGATTTCGAGCAACTGAGAATGTTTTTTTGTGGTTTTGTTTAAATTTTATTATACTTTATATATCGGTTGCATAATGAATACATGGAAGAGTGAAAGAACTGCAAACATTTAAGATTAATATTTAATAAAGTTGATGATTATTTATTAAGCAATAGAAATCTTTATTCAAAACATATACTCCAATTATTTGGCTTAAAACTGTAACAATTAACATTCATATGTCAATATAAATTATAATTTTAAACAAAACAAAATGCCGTTCGGAATTACTTGTTACGAGAGCAATGCTAAAAGACATAACTTCTTTTTGTTTAAAATTATAATTTATATTATGATAATTATATAAATGTTAATATAGGTTAAAGTCAAAAAATTTTTGAATAAAAACTTCTATAATTGATAAATAATTGTCAGCTTTATTTAACTTTTCCGTTAGATATTCGCAAATATTCCACTCTTCTTTATCAAAAATATCAAAAACATATAATATTAATCTAAAATAACATATGTCTTCTACGGTGCTATAGTGTAACACTTCTCTGTAAAAATATCTATTCTCCAATTCGTTCGTCTTTATATCTCTAAATCGTTATGAAAACAACAATTTGAAATTTAATGAAAGTTAAATATGAGGATTAAAAATTTGAGAAACCGAATGATGGAAGAAATGCAGATCAGAAAACGGAGCAATGTTGGTGATCATTCTCTATTTCTCTTCCAAATGCCACGGTGAGGACTCACGCAATTTCCAAATTCCATTTGTACGGACGAAAAAGAGACGGCGGGAAAGAATTGACGCTACTAAAAATTTCAGCTCTTGGTCGCGACCTTAATTTCTTCTCCCTCGTGACTCTTGACTTCTGCTGCTCGTTTTTGACCCGCGAAAATGGCTGACCTGGTAGCGCGTGTCGTGGGTGGTATGGTTGACATGAATAAATAAAAGAGCTACGCTGAGGGAAAGATAGATAGAAATAGAGATAGAAAGATAAAGAGAATGAGAGAGAGAGAAGGGGGGAGGGAGGCAGGAGGAAGGGAAAGAGAGAGAGAACTTGTGGAGAAAAATAGACGAAAGATCGGCTGAAGTGTCGGGAACTCACGTGGCGGTTCGTTCGGTTACACCGCCGAAACTTATCTAATCAATCAGCCGACTGATCAACCTTTCATTGATCGCTGTAATCCATCACATGTAACGCCGATACAAACCAGCCGCACCCTCCCATCCGCTCGCACATCCAGCCGCCAACTCCCGTTCTCTCGATTTTCCCTTCTGAGTTATAACGCTAATTATTTTTCACCCGAGCGATCCATCTCCGCGAGCACCTCAGGCCGTCACGATACGCTGACAAATCTTCGGGAAATCATTAAAAGTTTTTAACCAGTAGCGGACAGACGGTATTGCGCTTCGGCGTAGGAAGAGTTCCGGGCGTCTGGGATGTAAAAAGATTTCTCCGCAGAAATTCTCCATGGGAATTCTCGCGAGTTATATAAATCTCCGATTGGTATTATCGCATTAGTGCCGGTAGTCTACTACGCCATCGGATTAACAGGAGTATCAAGTGCGTGTTAATAATGAATGCGACTTGCTGCTATAACTTTCCGGACGCCTTCACGTATTCCTCCGAGTACCGCATTTGCATGAGCCGGTAATCATTAATAGATCGTCGCTATGTAGCGCGGTGTAACGCAAGATGCAAATTAATGAATGAAGGAGAGACCGAACGACTATAGACCACGCCTGATTTGATATTCAAGCATAGGAATATGTATGCAGCCAGTAACGTAGGTGCACGCGAGTCTGCGTAGTCTGCGTACCCTGCGTAATTCACGTAATGCAGTTTGGAATCTAATCAGGGTTTATTGCAGGAATGTCGTTCGCTGTTTCTTTGATGAAACTTTCGTTCAGGTATGCGTCGCGGTACTCTACATAATTAGAATGTAATTCGGCTGCTCTCAGCGACTGTATACGTGAGCGAATTATCGTAAATTAGGTCTCGGCGCGGTGTAAGTAACGCCGTTGTCAACTTACACGGTGACTTTTTTGCAGTGAGCTGCCGAAACAGCCCTATATAATTGTATGGTGCTCTCAACTTCCATCTCGTAATTAACGCACTAATTTAAAGTCATTAAGATGATCCGGGTAGCGTGACATGTCCTCGCTATAGTTTGCACGTGATATCGTGTAATTTGTAATTAAATTTGACGGTACGTGATGTGGTTCAATTGTGTAGAAAGTTCGAGATTACCTAATGGCTTTCGATACTATATAACAGCGAGATTTTGTCCAGGAAAGTTTAATAGTTTATTAATTCTTTACAATTCTTATAATGATTTATTTCCATTTTGATTTTAATAACACAACTCTTCGATTAATTTTGAATTAAATTTTTCTTAAAAAGTTCCTCTCTTCTTTGTTATTCGAACGTTTATATATATTTTATAAACTCGGGAATTTTATTCCAGTCGCCATTTGAATCTCTCGCAATTTATATTCGTTGGATTAAAGTTAAAATTTCAAGCATATAGTGACCGTTGGCTGACTGCCCGGTTTTAGACAAATTTGCACTATAAAGCGTTCTGATCCAATATCGTATTATGTTTCATACATAAAGAACGAGTGGATCTTCGTGATTAAATCTGTCTTTTTTTTGTATCAATTCTAGTTGAAAGTTCTCTCTCTGCTTGGCTTGAAAGTAGGGCAACACGCTGAAATGCACACGCATACGTAAAGTCAGCGGAGAGTCGCGACTCATTTAACACAATCGAGCAAGAGCCTCGGAATAAAACCTTTGAAAGAGATAACTAATCGAAGCGAAACAAAGTCGATATATTTCACATGATATATATATTTTTTATGCAATTTTCGATTAACTAAAAAAGAAAAACGAGACTCTATAAAAACTTTATATTAAAATAATCATCTAATATCGTACATGAATCATAACGAGGGTTAAGAACCTCGCGTGCGACTTTTCACGGAAGAATTCGCACGGCTTCAAAGCTAAGGTCCTTAACTGTATTTAATTTACCTCGCCGTAGCGTGTTTCGTAAATTTATCGGCGTGTTGGCGCCTTGACGTGCTCGTGAGAGACCAAAGGGATTCTTGAAGAAAGCACTCTTAAGGCAATATACGCAACATTCGGTCGTTTGACTTGACGTCCTATTCCGTCTGTCCCTTTGTGTCACCGAAACAAACGTGATTAGAACGTAAATTGGTATTCTGACGTCTGCCCAAGGATTTAATACCGAGATCATTCCGGTTCGATTAAATATACCTAAAGGTCACATCGGGCCTGTCGTCGTGCTACCTCAAAGCTGCATTTTAATCAGATCTATCGCCGACAGTAAGAATTAATCGAATTATCCGTTGTCTTCGACGTAAATAGTCTCGTCCATGAGATTAAAGAAGATTTCGCGACGGCGCCGCTATGGTCGGCCAGTATTTATAAAAGCAGAAACAAGAAACGCTATAACGAAGTTATACTCTCATCCGAACGAGATGAGTCTGCTGGCTTATTTTATCCTTTCCCTCGTAACAGATATTATCGTAATTTCAATATACATATATAGTGATTTTATGATATTTATTATCATATCTTGGTTATTAAATAATACATAAAGACATAAAAAAAATCTTGATATAAAAGTATCTGTTCTCTCTGAAAATTCCTGTTAATTTAAAAAAAAAAAAGAAACGCCGGTTTTACACTGCATATAAAACGTTAATGGAAATCGATCATATGATTAGAATCACGATATTAATCATATTTAATGACTATTGAGTGTTCTTTTTTTATGATCTGATACATTGCTCTTCGGTTTAAATTATTCATTCAACAAAAAACAAAAAAAGTCCGTAATTTCACATTACGCTAAACAAGAGCTAATACTCTAAATTATTCATCTTCTTTTCTTTCAAGTGGCACATGTTTCTATATATAATTTTAACTACTGAGTCTCTCTTTAATTTCCTGCTTTGTTCGTATCACGGCATGAGGTTACGGCACTTTAATTTTTTAGGAATAGACAACTACATATCGTAACAACGAATGTAAAATAAATCTCACCGTGAACGCGCAAAGACTGAAATATTTACAGAGTGCAATTCAACTGTTGAAAAAAATAACTATTCAACTCGTACAATATGACAAAGATAACGGTACAATGTGAAAAGGACGTTTGTTCGGAATTCTTTTTTACCGCCGTGATAATATCTTAGGAGAGCGCTTGCTTTCGCTAACACATTTCTTGATATTTTGAAATCACTTTCTTGCCATGGTAATTATTCTCGTCTGTTTTTAAACCGAGGTTAAGTATCATTTGACATATTAATTTAAGAAAAAACTGGTTTATCAAAATAGAACGTTAATGAAAAAATTTACATCTTATTGAAATAAAACATAAATAAAAATTAGTCGTACATTTGTATCTTACATTAATAATTATGAATGTTTTTTTAATATAAAAATGTCCTTTTCAGTTTGAATTATTTATTTAACAAAGAGCTTTGTTTTAAAAATATTTGATATATATTTTTATTTGATATATATTTTTATCTTTTTAATTATATCTTTTTAATCATTTGAATGCAGAAAAGATTTTACTCTATTTTATTGTTACTGTATTTTATTGTTTTCTCTTACTTTATCAAAAGTAATGACATTATATAAATTTCATTAATTTATTTAATTTCATTAATTTATTTAGTTACTTTTTTAACACTATCGAAAATATATTTTTCCTAAAAAAGAATCTTTAATTAATTTTCTTTCTTTAAATGATCGGTTCAAATAAATTTATTCAATGGATGACATCAACAGTCAGTGACGAAAAGATTTCGCCGAAGATTTCGCAAATCGACAATTATACCGTTTCACTCTTCTCTGACATTTAATCACGATATACATCCCTCGGTGTTCTCTTCGAGAAACGGTCAGTAGTGCGGTGGCCACTCTCTCCCCAGTGGGATGAATCGTCAAGCGGTGAGCTTCGACAAATAGAGACAATTAAGCGGCTAATATGAGATGCCCTCGCCTTGTGCGTCGCTCCCATGGGACGGAGCGGCGTGGGTGGCGAGAGTGCGCACCGCGTAACAATACTACAGGACAGTGCAAACATCAGTGGGGAAAACCAACAATGCGTCTCGACCCCGGAGAGGCTGCCTCCAGGGTTGTTGCGTGCACCCGGGCTGCGTGCACACTGCACTCCCTCCCTCCCTCCGCTGCGCCGCGCCGTATCGCGCTGCGTGTGCACGTGCGTGCGCGTTGATCGGATCCGGCAGACGGGCGGGTTCTGGCCGATCGTGACCACGCATACGCTCCTGAAATTGCATTAAACGGCCGAACGAAAGCGTTAAATAATGCGGCAATTGTAAGCGACGGCGTATTATCGATACACGCGCGACCAGTGCTGTTTAATACACTTTCGCGTGGCGTGGCGGGGTGGGATACGATTGTTGGATATACGGATATATATATATATATGCGTTACCTAATGCGCGCGCCAGAGTAAATATTGATGACGCATTCAATTAGCGCGAATAAATATTGTCTTCGGAGAAAATGAACGAGGCGCGTTCGTTTGATTCGCGCAATCGCTAATAGAAAGGTGGTACGAGGAATGTAGAGAATCTCAAGTAAAAGATTGACCATTGTCTACGATATTTAAGACAGTACGTATAAGATAAAATGAAATAGTGGTTGTATTTCGATATACATTGTCAATATTAAACATTTATAGTTTACGTTTTCATTATAGATTTTCAATATTGGCAGCATATATTGAACACGGCTAAAATGAAATATCTATGCATCGCATTTAATAATTACTCTGTATGTGAAAAATTTCTACTATGTCATTATTATGTATATGTCATTATGACTGTGTTATTATTCGTAATTGTAATTTCTCAATTATTTATTTTATGCTACCCATTACTTAATTATAATAAAATCTAGGCTAAATAACGTTATTGCTGATGTCTTATTTTTTGAAGTGCAATTCTAATGTACATCTGCGTTTCACGTTTATAATTTTATACTTTGCACGTCAATAAAGCTAAGTATGATTATTTTTATTTTTATTATTATTATTTCGATTCGATCCATAAATATTTCGAAACTTTTGCTTAATCAATGGGAAGAAAGAATTTTATTAATTCATCAATCAAAGAATGTATTTGTAGCATCAAATATATTATAGCCTCTATTTTATGCATCTTACTCTATTCTAAATACTATCCTGAACATGGCGGATCAATTAAAAATTGTACACGGTGGTCAATCTCTTATTTAAGTATCTTTAGATGAATGAGGCACAAAGATTATTATAATTGTTTCCGATATAGTCATAAATATAAGAATCAACGTAAATAGTAATAGGTACACAAGTTGACTTTCGATTAGGTCAGAAACCACCAAACAGTTACGAATTCATGACGATTTTTGTGCTGAACTGACTATGTTATGTTATATATCGTAGGTTCACATATCTCTGCTCCGGATGCTCTACGAATTCTGAAATTCTGGGCTTTAATTTTTACACGGTTAAACATTAAGTTGTAACGCATCGTATGTATCTTTTTATACATGCGTAGGAAGGATTATTCTACTTTTGCAGATGATAATCACGAAAAGCTGAAAATCGCCGGGGAAAACTGAAAAGCATATTGTTTTTCATTTTCATTTTTTCATAATATATAAAATTCATAGAGTCCATTAAAACCAGTTCTTCTCAAATTCCCTACGCGCCAATCTCGTGCAACTAAAAAATAAAAAATATACATTCGAGTATTGCAAATGCTGTACGTGCTCGATTCTCCCGTCGTTTTATTATTCCGAGAAAAGCTATCGTTCTCACCTGCGCATGAAAGATCTTTTATCGACGCAGCTCATTAGACAAATTAAATGCAAACTTCTCGTTTACCCGCGTTTTCTCACTTTTTAATTTCACCGTGGAAAGTTCCGGCAAATTTGCTTCGTGCATTGATAAAGCGGTTCTAACCGAACCGATCTGGCTCGCAGCCGAAAGGCGATCTGTCTTCGAAACGGATTCGTCATTGATTAAGCGTGGAAGTGAAAAATTGCCTCCTTGTCGGCGATAATAATCCCGCGTCTAACAGAGAAGCTGTCGAACGCAGAGAAGGGGACGGCTAGGCAGGCTACTTTGAGGCGAAGACATGGTTAATGAAATAATTGAACTGAAAAGGATATTAGCCGCGGGACGGACGGACAATTGTTCAATGCAACGAAATGCATAACACATATTCTCTCTGCACACGCATGCACGTGGACGCTCCAGGCGACAACGCAATGCGTGGGATCGAGGGAGGAAAACGCGTGTGTATTACCTGAAACAGAATCGCTCGAGGCGAAATCGGGTTTGCAAAAAGAAGAAGGACAGAAGGAAAGAATCCGAGCGAGAAAGATGGAATCGACGTACGACCGAGAGGAGGGAAAATAGACCGGTTAAATCAACAGCCCGCGGCGAGCGCGGGGAAAATATCTGCTCGCTCGTTCGCTTATTCGAATACCGCTCGTTCTTCTCGCATTGTCATTTGCGCCCGATTTTTTTTCTCTTCCCTTTTTCTTTACTGCGCGTATTGGCATGAAAAGTACGTAACGCGGGTTCGATATTGACCGTACGCGATAACTGCGTCGAGAGAGAATGGAACCTTTCGCTCGTTTCGAAGAACGATATTTCGATAATCAATACAAGCTGCCACATCATCTCTGTGCTGATTTTACATGTCTAACATTATCAGTTCAACTACGAAAAATCTTGTGATTCCGAAAGGAGCGAAAAATATTCATAGGACGGCGCTCTGTGATACATGTTGTACGATTTAATTATCTCATTAAAACTATACTTGGGAAATATACCGGTTTTTTTTAACTGTGTGAACGGAAATTCTGTATGTTATGAAAATTTTATTAGGTGTGGCATCATCTCGGAATTGAACGGAGGTAAAAGTTCGTACAATCAATTTGCGTAATGCAGAGTGGCGGACGAAATGTTGTATCATTTGCTTTATATGTATATATTTGACATATTTATTTTTAACAAAATTGGTACAGGACTGATATAAACTTAATTATTAAAATCTGGAAAATTGTTTCTAATGAATAACATTCAATATGAGCGTCATTTTATCTCCATAATCTTGGAAGCCCTTGTGGTTGATTATATGAAAAGAACGAACTGAAAGATCTAAAAATTTAGCTATAGATACAATTTTAAAAATAATTTTGTTAATGCATTAAAATATTTCTGTAGAAAACTCAAACGTGATGAGCTGCAAAAAATTTTGATCAGCTTAATTCTGCATCTAATAGAATTTTTATAAAGTTCAGAATGCTTTTTTAACACAGTTAAAGAAAACCAATACTCTACAAGTACAATTTTAATGAGACAGTTAAATGATGACATTTTGTGCGTTATTATTAAGCCAAGAATTCTATATTTGATTTATTAATATTTTTGTCATACATTTTATCGATATCAGTTTAAAATATGCGTCTTTATTTTCATTTTTTTGTAAATTTACGATTTTTGAATGGATGATCTCTACGCATCACGTCACATCGGAGTCGTTTTCGCAGCAACGCAATATCGCGTAAAACAAAGAAAAACAAGGAAGCGCATCCTGACAGGAAGTAAAAGCCATGAAGCTAATTCTACAAAACGGCCAACAATTTCACAGCCGCGGCCCGTCCACCGGAGCTCTTACATCCGTTAACGTCAGTCCGCCGGCGAATTTTTTTGCGGGGGAGGAAAACACGGTGGGGACGATGGCGGGAGTACCGCGCGATTTTCCATCTACGGCTTATCAGACGCTACAAGGTTTCCCTTTTCGTCCGCCGGCGGAATTTCTTCAGCCGGCGGGAAACGTCAAACGTAAATTCAGAAGCTTCGAAATTAATTCCACGCTGCGCGATTGTGCGGCGTTCACGCGTCTTGAATATTTAGCGTCGGGAAGATATTCCCAGAGCCGTTATCAAAGCTTTCGTATCCTTCAACGTCAATCCTGCAACTCTCGTATTGGGCAAACGAGACAGGAAAGGGAATATCCGATTTTCCGGTCGCGGTTTATCTCGCGATACGAGCGTTTTCTTTTTGTTGCTTAACGTTTTTCCTGCATAATGCAACACTTCGCACGAAGAGCTTACGCGTCAACGTGAGACGCGGCGCAGCGATTATATGCGATGACAGAAGGTATTGTCGTTTTTCAAGGGAGAAACGTTTTATTGATTCTCCCCTGAACATCGATCCGCCATCCAGATCGATAAACGTGTAATCGGTGCGATAATTATCGGCAACGATAGAGGCGCTTGCGCGAAACGTTTTCGCCGTTGAAAGGCGTTTTGTAGACGCCGCTTCGTATCTCTCAGTGTCCATTTTACCGAGCTTCTCGCAAGAAAAGGCAGAAATAGGAGGAAAACGTGGAGCTTCGGACATTTCAATGCAAAAGCATCTCGCCGCGAGCATCCTGGCTGCTTATTTTCCTGCTTTCGAACCTTCTCCATTAGTCTCGAACGTTTCACTCCCCTTGTCCCGCTTCTCCGTATCTTCCCTTTTTCTAGCAGCAAATAACTGAGGAATCGTATCGGAGAAGAAGAAAAGCGTGGAAAAACTTTACGTTTTCTCTACGTTTCTGAATGGATCTTCCGGGAACTTCCGGTTCGACGTTTTCGTTTGCTTGTTGCGCACGATAAATGAATTACAACAGGTCAAGGCAACGTAACGTATAAACCCGAACGTAATAACAATCGAATAATTATATATTATAATTCTTTGTTCCTATATTAGTATTTTATTAATTAATTTTATCCTTATTTAAAAAAATTTTTTTTCTAAACTATTTATAATTTATTAGATATAATTTATATTATTTTCTAAGTATTTATAAAATACAAAGCACGAGCAAAATATTTATTCGTTTGTAGAATCGTAAAAGCCATTCGGATGCTAGAAATTTATATCAAGAGACACTGATTCCTTTATTTAAGCGAACCCATTTCATACATCTTAATATCTACGGTTAGTGTTTACGTCGATGCCGTGCCGACATCTTGAAGCTTCTTACGGAAAAGAAACTGCAAGATATCGCGACCACACAAACGTGTTTCGTTTGTGAGAGATACTTGAAAGCGATATAGAAAATATATTTCATAAGAAGATCATAAAGTCATTTAATACCTAATTAACAGTGACTCACTGTCGATTATAATTCGATTTCCGAGAGTAACAGGTTCTCATGTATATTGGAAGGAAGTAACTTTTAAAAGGATCTGATAATCATTCTTCGCAGAATATTCTTCAGAGCCTTCAAAGAGCCCTTCAATATTTTCTACGAGGAGTTGCGTTGCAACCTGTGTGACGATAATCTTGAATTTCTGCCCGTATCTCCGCTTCTCACATCTGAAGAACATCATCATCCCTCGAGAAAGCAGTATATTCTATCTCTCTCGTAGGCTAACCGTCTCTCGCGACGTTTACACCGGCCTGGTTCATAGAACGCATCATGAATCTTGCGGTAATACAGTATGAGAGTAAAGCTCCTTAGGGATGTCTCTCAGGATACCGAGAGGCACTTGTGTTCGCTATGTGCATCTTCTCTGTTGGTCGAATCCAAATAAATAATGCATCAATATAGTTACGTGCGTATAACGTGCACTGTAATTGTCCGCTAGTTTTCTAAGCGAAACTTTTCTATTTTAAATATCCCCGATATACGCGATAAATAATCGATTTCATAATTAATTGCGATGTCATCCATTTTTAGGTGACGCGTAAAATTCGCAGGGATCTCATCATTTGTGAGTAATGATTATATTTACCCGATTATGAATGATTTTACTAAATATTTGAGATATTAAAGAAACAATATAAATATATTGAAACGTTAAAAAAATAATAAGACATTAAAGTAATAATAATAAATATTAAGATAATATACTAAATTTATTAATGCTGAATAAGTTTGGCAGTCAAAGTAGTAAAAAATATATTTCGAAAGAGAAAAACATGTGTCAAATTACAGATTCTAGCAGAACATAAAAAATTATATGAATAGAGATTAGCTGAAAAACCTGTGTACTTTATTACAGCAGGCTTTATTACACGTTTATTATATAGCAGGCTTTATTAAAGAGGGTTGACATGTGCGTACAATAAAAAAAAAAGGACTCCTGTTAAAATGTGCGCTCAGATTAATACCAGAATTTCTCTCGCAGCTATTTGCACACTATGGCAATATATAACGTTCATGTTAAACATTGATGTTTGAGATCCAATAGAAAATTTTGAACGGTAGTTAAATATCTGCCAGACACGGGGAAAAACACAGGGACGACGAATTGGCAGATCGATTCTCTGCGAAAAAAAAGCGTTTCCATTCGCTAATGCCCGACATCGTTACTCCACCACGCGCTTCTTCCGAGCGGAACTTTTTCGCAATTTGTGCGCGTGTAGGCATAAGGTCCGTAATGAGTTGCACCAGGATGGAGAAAGAGAGAGAGAGAGAGAGAGAGAGAGAGAGAGAGAAAAGATATAATAAAACTCGCGGCGAAATTAGTCCTCGAACAGGGCGGCGGGTCGGATGGGAAGCGGAAGCTTTTTAATTGTGATCCCATCGGGAGCGCGGCTCTACCTCGTTAATAGATTCTTTTTTCCCTGTGAACTTTATAACGCCCGGCAGTAATTCGCCGAAGAAGAATCCGCATTTTTTCGAATTTACGTGGATACATAAATGCGATACATAGGATGGTTTAATATTCGCACCAAGAACGAGCGATTTCACTGCAAATACTGTTGAAAATGTACTTGTTTATCATTGCAGGCTTTTTCGTTCAATGTTATTCTACACTGACCTCTCGCTTATATTACATTCGTCATATTAAATCACTTACTTTCGCAGTAGCACAAATACTTACTGCTGCGAAAATTTTGCCGAATGCATTGCACAGTGCACTAATTTGCATCCGCATCTCGCATTTCAAAATTGGTACTAGTATTACCGACTCATTTTTGTTTTTACAAAGAATGCTTCGGAATAACAAATTTCTCTTTCCGCCCATTCTTCCCATCGTGTTCATCCTCCCCTGTATCTCTATTCCTTTCGTGGTCGCATAGAAACGTCGAATCGGGCGTATTGCGTATTTGCGTGCTCGCCAAAACAAAACTATGTGAATTATTTCGATTCCGTGTACACCCGTGCCTTTGTAACATGATAGGTTTTCGACGTTACATCGATGCCTGCGGCTGGTTGTAACATCCTCGGATTTCCAGCCTGCCTCTTTCCCCCGTTCTCTTTTGCACGCATGCCACGCTCGCTTTGTTTCCGTTCTACGAGTATTCTGAAGAAGTACGATCAAATATGCAAGAGATCAGTCGCTTGAATTATAAGAGCTACAATACGATTACAACAACTGATGGAATATTTCTAACTGAAGATGTGAAGTAAATAATTAATATGAGAGAGATATTAATTCTTTCTGTATTACGTTCGGCTGATATTTTTTTGCTATTTGCTTATCAAAATAAAAGAATCTCTTAAAAATATTATCCAGCATTATTTGCTGGAGTGTATTTTAACAAATTATTTTTTAATTATCTCTCAATCCTCGGGTGACGTTCCATTTGTCAGAAATAACAACATTTAAAGAGAGATGAGAAATAAATATATTTTTGATACTTGACCAAAAGTTCTGCTGTAGATTTTATATGCAAATTGAAATATAAATAGTATTTAATATTGGTTTACTGTATATATCTCGAGGATTTCCAAAATCAGTTAATCGGAAATAACTTCTATATGAAAGTTTATTGAACGAAATGATGCAGAAATAGCAAATCATCTATTCATCATTTATATGTATTCTTTAAAATTAATTGACGTTGATGCTTTTATCTTTGATGAAATTATTTATATCTTTATTACATGTAATTAATATATTCATTCTTCTATTTGGACTTACTAACTTCATCTAGATTTTCCATCTTTTTCTCTATTCGAGCACAAGAGGATGGATTGGACACGATCTCTATGTGATAAAGACAATAGTTTCTCGTGAGAATTGCCACGCATTTACCGCAACTTTTCGTTCCATGGAATATCGATAGGTATTTCATCGATCGATCAATGATACTCGAAATAATAGCCAGCGAGCGTCGCGCGAAGGTACATAACAGTCTGCCGGGCTGCGCATTCGGTTTGGTGGCCATCACATCGACTCGCGCGTGAATTATTTCGGTTTCGCATACGACGCGGCTTTGTAACGTAATAGGTTTTCGACGTTACAACCACGTCCGCGGCTGAGATATCGGGTTTCCAAATTGTGCCCGCACGGCAACCGTGATACTAAACCTACATCTCTTCTCTCTTCCACTCCGTCTCTCTTTCTATCTCTATCTATGTTTCTCTCTCCCTGCTTCCTCTCGCTTTCTCTTTTTTTTTTCCTCGTACTTTTTTTTTTTGCTATTCTGTTTTATCCTGTGGAGTCGAGCCGCGTACACATACCGCCACGAACGCGCGTAACGACATTCGATTCGAGCCTGGCACTCATGATTCAGTGATATCTTGCCGAACGAGGTCGCCAGGCATTCGGTCAACCCAGACGGTCGACCCAGACTACGCGTCGCCGTGTATTTTCCGATGCATCGAATGCTGCACTGCAGGACATGCGTCCTGTTCCTCCTGTTGACTCTGCGTCGGGAGAAATTAGTACCGCCATGGCTCGAATGACTTTTTAACTTTGCCTTTACCACATATTACGCGAATCCATTTAGTCGATCCAATCTCATATGCAGCAGTAATCGTCGTTATTTGCATTCCCTACTGCTATGTATTACTATTACTTCTCTACTTTCGGGTCCGCGAACCGAAAGTAAAGAAAGAAAAAGTAGGAAAATTTAAAATACTGAAAATAGTCAATAGACAAGAATAGAATCAATAAAATCAATAGACATCAAATTAAAAAAAAAATTGATGTAATATTTTTTCCTATAAATTAAAAAACGAGAATTGAAGAACTATGTTGAAAATATATCAAAATTAGGATCCTTTTACTTACGAAATCTATAGAAATGATTCTGCGGAAACTACGCGATAAATTTACATTGACACTTGACGTGTACACGAGTGGAAACGCGTGTACCTGTTAATGCTTTTTGCCGTCTCTCTCTTCTAAAAATATTCGTTCCTAAATTATATTACATGCGGATGGGAATGTCGGCCAGTGGGAACCAGCCAGAACCGACCGTTCTTTATGTTCGGCGGGCTTTTATTTGCTCGATGAGAAGGGGCGAGCCTATACACGGGAAAATTTATGTTTTAGCGAAAAACGCGAGAGCATTATATACGAAACGCGACCGTTCGTCCGGCCGCGTTTAATAAATGGCGGTCGTGCTCGCGCAGAAATGTATTGCTCGCGTAATCGTTTATACCTGCTTTAAAAAGTTATAGTTCCTTCCTGCGTTAAAAAAAAAGAAACAAATTTCGCGTCTCGCAGACGCGGAAACGACGAGGTACACAATTGCATAATTTACGGCGGAAACAAGAAAGCGGGGAAACTCCTTTTTTAATCTCGTCCGGACATGAATAAATTCACGTTTTAGCAAACACGCCAGATAATATACAGGACTGAAAGCGCGAATTTGTTTTGTCACTAAGCTCTCGCGAGCTTAACGTGTACGTGATTTCGAATTCAGGTGCGTTTACACAAAAACCGCACATGTCTCTACTACCCTCTCCTAAACAAATCCCGCATCATAATAATTAAAATATTACTGGATCACCCTTGCGACTCCTTTATTAAATACAAGTGTTAGAAATTTTTCAAAAAAGAATCGCACGATGTGAAATAACTTACGATTTTCATTGCACTTCATTACGTAGTAAGTTTAATTTTAATTAAATTTATGATAAATATATTTTTAAATATTTTCATGATACCGCAACAAAAGTGATATTGCGAAGTAGTATATCATTAAATGGATTGTTAATTTGTTATGCTCAATTTTTTTAACAGTGTTACAATTCTAAAATTTTATTAGATTATTATTGGAGATTACAATGTTTTAAATAGCAGTAAAATTCTGGAATTTATATTTGCGTCTGCATTTTAATATATGAACTACTGAAATCATTGCGGTATAAAAACCAGAATAAACTTGCTTTTTCACAGAGAATAAGCGCATCAATTTCCGAAAGTGTTTCTCCGCCATACATCGAGAGTATCCTACATTGTATGCCTTTGATCTACGTGATCCACATTCCCTGTCTGAGAACTCCTCGGAGATGTTGAAACTTTCTCGTCGTAATGTCGTAAGCTCCCGTGAAAAAGTTTCCGCTTTTCCCGACAGGAAACGACGCGACGAAGTCGCCGTGCAAGTTGTAGATTCGGGATTTTGTTACTTCATTATTTCTTCGCGCAAGTTCACGCTCCAATCGCAATGAAGGAAGTCTAAGCTTAATGTTGTCTCGTAGAATTTTATCGATTGTCATTACAATAAACGCTGACTTGCTTTGCGATCCTCGACATTCATTTTAAAGATGTACATAGTCTACAGATAAAGAGAGAGAGAGAGAGAGAGAGAGAGAGAGAGAGAGGAAAGAGAAAGTACGAGATATATTATAAAACATTTATATTCCAGACAAAAATTATAATGGTAAAATGGTATTTATAACGCAACGAAATAAAATGAAAAAACTACAATTGCCACATTTTCATATTATTAATATTTTTCAGATTTAAGAATATAATCCTTGTTATTACATGGAAATGATTTAGGTATACAGAGAGAAATATATTACGTACTTTCAAATATTTCAGAAATTCATAGATATCCGTAATTTATTATAAGTTCATCAACGTCAAATTTATTTAAAATTCTGAACCCTATTACATAAATTTAATACTTCCATCAAGATTATTAAATTAAAATAAATTTGAAAAAGATCATTTTTTCGATAAAATTTTGTAATATTCCTCGAGAGAAAATAAATTCTTGTTTTCAGTTGTAGA
>Ga0157364_1001804_pt1 | contig 18919 bp, 8 predicted proteins | sample AttsexASBM2_FD_111476 | JGI IMG/M metagenome (GOLD analysis project Ga0157364, IMG submission 111476) | Fungus gardens microbial communities from leaf cutter ant in Ribeirão Preto, State of São Paulo, Brazil - Atta sexdens ASBM2 | ecosystem: Host-associated > Fungi > Mycelium > Unclassified ...
ATATATAATTCACTTGGATTATTTAAGTATTAAAGATCCAACAATTGTTAAAAATGTTAAACAAATACATTTTGTTTGTCTCTAGTTAAAAAATGTAATGCACTTCGAATGTCTATATTTTTTCGGCATATAAATTAACGATGAAAAATGTTTTCTGAACATTTCAGAGTGGCTTATAATCTGAGTCTTTCAACATTAAACGTTATGCTATCTCTAATTTAAAAAAATGAAATTTTGGAAAAAACTCATTTCAAAAATCTGCTTCTCAAATATAATTAGAACAGTGATGAAATGTAGAAGGGAATAAAAAAAGGAGTTTTAGAAAGAAAATAATTTTTGTAAGAAATGCATGTTCAATAATCCTTATCATTTTGCTTATTTTTCTGTATTTTTATGCACCATTTCTGAAATCAATCTTTTATTAGATGGTTCATTATCTAATATTTTTTTACATCGTGCCATTTAAATTTGTGTTTGAAATTAAATGTAATTATCGAGATCTAAATGTTTTCTTATTGATAATAATGCTCATGTATTCTGATGTGGAATTGTGTCTAATTTACACAGGATATTTAACAGTCAATATTTTATGAACTATTCATTTATAAGATTTATAAAATATATATATATATTTATTAAAATATTTACAAAATATTTTGTAAATGCTTTATGAATTGTGTGTTGTCTAGGTATATGGATATACCTATATATCAATATTTATATTATCATCACATTTCTTTGCACATATAGTACGAATTTTATGTATGATCTTTCGTTTTATTTCAGATGAATTAAGATGTCCCAAAGAAATACCAATGTAGTAAGAAGATTGGACTTGAAACATTCGAAAAAATTCATGTCATCTTCCAGCCTGTCTGGTATGTCGCAGTTATCTCATAACAGCGAAGAAACATTAAAGACCGTGGTACACAAATCTCATAAATCTGATAATTTAGAAAAGTGAGTTACTCGTGTAATTCGATAGTCTTAGCAAATATATTACATACGTAATACATTTGCTAAGACTATCGAATTTTCTTTTCATAATTATTCGACTGTCATTCAATTCGATATTTGTCACGCTCGCATACGCAATATGCATGCATGTATATTAATCAAGTTTTAAATTTTGTATCGCGATATTAATTCTTTCTTGTTATCTTTTATTAGTTTTTTAAAAAAAATTATTTAATATCTTATTTCCGTTCTTTCGGTCTCTCTTCGATAAATAGCTTCATATATGTTTATATAAGATTATATAAGATTCAGAATCGTATGCATTGCGCGCGCGCGCGCGCGCGCGTGTGTGTGTGTGTGTGTGTGTAATCAAATAATAAAAACAAAAAATCAACGTGGGTTAGTATTAACGCGAGTTGGTTTGTTTTCCCTTAACCTTCAGCTGGAGCTATTTATCTGACTCGAGATTGTAGAGCACTGAGTGTAGTGTATATGAAGCTAGCGTCTCATTTGGAAATTTATTAAATATTGAGAATTGTGTATTTTCAATAGTTTTATAATTCTAGATTAAACAAATAATTCTGACTATTAAAACCAAGAAATCGAAAATGTAAAATGAGAGCGCCGGGTTCACACAGCGCTAATTTTATTTAACAAAGATTCCAGCCATTTTTCTTATAGGATTTGCAAATACATACCATAATTCTAAAAAGAATTCTGACGATTAACATTGCTATTTTAATTTTTAAACAATTTTTTCCCTTAAAAAGTGGTCTTTACGGGAACAAAGATGAGACGCTGTCCAGTTTTAAAGAGTTCTGATAGTTCTGTGATAATTCTCTGTAGTTGCGAATGTATTCTAACGTTTTCTAAAGAGTTTTGATCATATATTAAGAGTGTGATTTAGTTTTGAGAACTTTGCAAGAGATGGCATTAATATCAGTGTTGTTGAAAACATTTCAATCATAGCTATTATTTTTTAATGCTTTAATATTAGACCATAGAAGTCTATGGTCTATGATCTAAATATCATAGAGATTCTTTCTCTTCCAAAAGAAACAAAATTTTTCACTATGAGATTACATCACTTTCTCTTCCAAAAGAAACAATATTTTTCGTTATGAAATCACACCACTTTCTAAGGTTGTACGTTTAGCATGTGAATAGTGATGCAAAACAGCCATATTGCATTTCTATATTCGTGACGCATGCGCAGAACTATCATACAATTTCGAGGTCCATATTTCACATAAGCTTGTTCTAAGGAGTTAACAGTCATATATACATCTCTATACAGTCTATATATACATAATAGTATATATAGAAGTCTGTGGTTCGGAGAGCTATTAGGAGCGCTATTAGCATTATTTATGCCATTCTATCCTTTTTTTATGTCTAATAAATGAAAATAGAAATAACGTCTCCTGACTAGTGTGTCTGATGTATATTCCTAATATTCAATAAATAAAAAAAAATGAATGAAAATACCCATACATTCGAATACACTATATTTTATAGAATATGCACTTTATTTTTATTCGTTAAGAAATGAATACTTTTTCATTCCATTTAAATGAATATTTTTTATGAATGTGATTATGAATATTTTCGATTTCGCGTTCATTCCTACTTTGTACGTAGCAAGCTTGAAAAGAAATCTATAAAAAACAGTGAAATCAACAGAGAAATCCTTCATCAGTGATGCCAGATGGCAGAGTGACGCAGCACGGTATATAGTTTGATATTGAGAATAAAAATGATGATGATCATTTTTGTAAAAACTTATTTTTACATCTCATTTTTAGAATGAATTAAAATACTTCGGAAATAACGCATTTTTCCTAAAAATGTTTTAAATAAAAGTTGTTTGGTTTCGCAAGAAATGCAGTGTAACAACCTATATTTAACCTGGAGAGTCTCTGCAGAGGTAATTTCATAGTCAACTAAACTTTTTCAAATGAAATTATATGATTTTTAGTCAAATCGATTCTTCTCATTTGTTCTGCTTACAAAAATGTCAAATACAAAATGATCAAACGATAAATATTTAAAAACAAATATATTTACATAATATATTTATCAGAATATATTTATATACATACAGAATATATTTATATATTACATAATATATTTATATTACATAATATATTTTTCACTGATAAATATTTTATGAATTATTTCACCTTTTATGTAAAGCATTTCTTATTTTATTTTTATGCGATACTTTATATAGATAAAGTCATTGCATGTGCTCAAATATCACTATGCTAAAAATAAAAATGAAAATTTCTTTGGTCTTTTTAATTTTTAATTTTTAATTTAATTAAATTAAAAATTTAATATTTTATTTTTATTTTTATTTTCTTTAAATGTAGGTGACAAAAAATAAACAGAATTAATTAAAATTATTGTAATTTTATTCAATGTAATTATACATATGTAAACATTTTGTATCACGTAAGTTATATTGCTTATAACATAATTATAAGCAATAATAATAAGAAATAGGTAGCGAAGACAGCACCCGTAGAAAAACGTAATCAAAGACAGCATATCAGTATCCGACATATACAGGGAAACCTCGCTATGATCAGACGATCGCTACACATACACACACGCACGCACGCATGCACGCACACAATTGCCTTGTAAAAATTTGAGAACTTTATTTACAGCTTGAGAAAAAAGGAAAACTTCCATTTCGATCACGTACAGTTCCAAACAAATGTTTATGTTAATTAAATTTCATTCCTCTTAGAAATTTAATTTCGATATCACACGTTCCCACTGACACAGAATGTACACAGATCGAATATTTATAATTAATCAATACTTCGTTTCTTATAAAACGCTCACACTCGATTGACATACAAACTATTTATTCACTTGAAGAAAACGAGAAATTTAATAATGTATCTCTATCCATAAGAGTCCGAGTTTTACTATCGATAATTCATAATTATTAATCATTGTCAAATAGTTATTCGGTGAAAATCACTCGAAGAAAAAAGAAACACACGAAGCATTTACTCGACGATATCAAACACAAATAAAGATTATGCGTTTCGCGAGTTTCTTCCATCCATCCATTCTTAGAATGCCAACGTTTCGTGAACCTTGCTTTCATCAGGGCGAGGAACAGCCTGATACTGAGCTGTTCCTTCTGATCATTCCCCTTTTATATATTACGCTACTTGTTGGAGTGGTGGAGGAAAAAAAGAGAATTGTGAGTAAGGATGGGGGGAAATCGGTCAGTCCTCATTAACCGGGAGAATAATTTTCCATATTTTATTTATGTCGTAGCCATTATCTCTATTTAGAATGTTAGGGTGTTTTTGTATGTCTCTATGGCTTCTCTATACTTTCTTGGAAAATATGATGTTGGCTGTTGTGGTTGTTTTGTCAAACAGTGATGTCCTATGATTTGATGTCCTATTTCGATGTTGTGTTCTGATTGCGTGACGTGTTTTAATCTGACATCACGTTGGTGTTCTTTTATAGTAGGTTGACCATTCTCTCAGTTTCTCCATTGTATATACTTGCCCGCAGGAACAAAGTATTTTGTACACTCCTGCGGAACTGAATGGAGGTTTTTGATCTTTAGGATTTCTTAAGATTTGTCCCATCTTTTTGGTTTAAAGATAGTTCTGATATTGTGTTTGTTTAACATCTTGCTAATCTGATCTGTTATTCCTTTGACATATGAGAGAATGGATAGGATCCTCTCGTCTGATTGGGTGTCAGAGATCGTTTTCTGTTTGCATGTTTATTATGCATCGATTATTTTGATTATGTCTTTTTTATCCGTTTTTTTGTAAGGCTGTTTTTAAGAGATTGAGTTTCTAAGAGATTGAGTTTCTAGGAGATTGAGTCTGTCTGTAGATGTTCTCTTCTTTCCCTCCATCACTCACAAGTAGCGTAATATATGGATGGGGCGACCCGGAGGAACAGACTGCCTCAGCATCAGACTGCTCTTCGCCCTGATGAAGTGAACTACAAAGTTCACGAAACGTTGACATTCCAAGAGTGGATCAGGACACGGAAGAAACCCGCGAAACGCATAATTTTTATATAGAAAGGACCCGTGAAAGTCTCAAGAATATTATTAAACATGAATATTTAATGTATGACCCATGGTACTCCAATTTAATTATACATTTAATAGAAAATGATAAAAAATAAATGTTAGATTATTATTTGTAACGTAGTAAGATTAAAAAAGATACGCAAAAACTTGCAATCTTCATGTATCTTCTACTACATGTATCTTCTACTACAAAAATAATATTAAAACATTTTTATTAAAAATCGCACGAAAACCATTAATGTTCCATGTTCGATGTTTTTCATACAATAGCATTTAATCACTGCCACCTAGATGAAACGTAAGTGAGTAATGAAGTAACAGGTCGTGTTGTACCAGTAGTATTAATTTAAACATTCTAGAGATTAAACAATCGATGACTCACTGGTACTCCGTGACCCGAGGTGCCCTCCATATGTACAAAACATTAAGAATATATTTTCAACAAAAAAAATTTTCAAAAAAAAAACAATACATCATATACGATAGAGAACCATCTCAAATGTGGTCAAAGTTAAATGTTTCGAATAATACAATATATATTCCTTATTAAATTAATTTATTTCAGATATGATTGCACGTTGATAATTTTCGGACTTTCAATACAATCAGTTTAAAACGCTAATAATCCTTCCTAAATTAAGTTAGAAGAACTATAAAGAACTTATTGCGAAAAATATTACCTCAGCCAGAATTCGAATCTGGGACTTCTCAACTTTCCGGAGCGTCTTAGCCAACTCGACCACTGAGGCTTCGGAAATATTTTTCGCAATAACTGATATGTATAGAGAGAACGCATTATATGATCGCATATGTAAAAACTTATGTATTTGTGCGAGCGCGCGCGCGCGCGTGTGTGTGTGTGTGTGTGTGTGTGTGTGTGGGGGGGGGTGTAATATTTTATTAATATCTTTTTTTGTAGCACAACGAATGCAAGAAATGCAATAAACAACGAATGGTTATTGAATGGACCAAATGGAAGCAAGATGCCCATTTTACGCTTTAAGTAAGTTGATATAAGAATATCTTTGATGATCTTTATTTTTAAAACGCGTAGAAATATTTAAGCAACTGTATTTTGCTTGTTTCTCAGATGTTCCGCTTTAGCAACGCCACCAGAAAACCCACCTGCGAAGCAGCTACACATGACTTACAAGATCTTTCAAACTGACACTAAACTCATTAATCTGCTGCTGCAATCACATGGTTTAATGGAGGTACAGTTTTAGTAATATTATGCAGTTAATTTTCATATACATTTATATACAAAGTAATAATTAAGCTTCAAGGTTATATTTTTTTGCATATTTTCTAATTTGTTGTGCCAATAGTTTTTGTATTTCAATTACGCATATTTAACTCTCTGCATTATCAGTCATATAAATCAATCATTTATACAATATAAATTTTTATTTAAAAGTTGATAAAGATAACATAATATATGCTTTTCGTATATTTTATCGCTGATATAACGAAGTAAGATGTTATTCATTTGTTTGAAAAACAAAAACAGTCGCCCAGAAAAAGAATGAAGGAATTATAAGTGAATCGAATTTGAAAATAATTCTAATTAGCAATAGTTTTTTTTTTTATGACATTTAAAAAACTATTTTCTCCAAAAATTTTGAAGGTTCCTGTAGATAAAAATGTATAAGATATTAAGAAGAAATAAAGAAAATAAAATGAACCATTTTTGTTTACTTCTGATACAATTTTCAATATTGAAAAATATCCAGGAGAAAAACTTTTATTTTATCTTTGCAAATAAATTTCTATATCTTTACTTTTAGGTATCTATGAATGAGACAGATTTTAACATACTATGGATGGGAAGTCATCCAAAACCGGACATCTTGCGAAATCTGATGCCTTATCAAAAAATAAACCATTTTCCTAGGTAAGTATGAATTATTAAGAAACAGTTTTCATAATCTAAGATAATACGGATTTAAACACGAAATAAGCTCTTGGAACAATTTAAACTTTGAAAATTTTTATTTGAATTTTTATAGATTATAATGTAAAATCTGCATGGCTATTAACTTGACCTTTCTTAAAACTCTTTTTTAGATCGTACGAAATTACCCGAAAAGATCGCCTTTATAAAAATATCGAAGCTATGCAAAGAAGTAAGGGTCTTCGAAATCTTGATTTTATACCTCAGACATTTCTACTGCCTACTGAAGCTAGAGAGTTGATTTCGGCGCATTTCAGATATAGAGGACCTTGGATTGTCAAGCCTAAAGCTAGTTCGCGAGGCCGTGGCATTTATATTGTCAATAATGTAAGATACACTTCAGTATGAATTTTATTTCAGTATGAATTTTTTACATTATTTAAATTGTCGTTAAGTAAAAGCAATCTTACATAAATATATTGAGAAAATTTATTAATAAAAAGTTTCTTATAGTAATTATAATTATTTATGATAGTTATTTCAGTAATTATTCGGATAAACGGACATCGTACTGATAATCTTGAGCTTGACACATGTTGTCATGACTATGAATAACTTTCAAAAAGTTTTAGGTGGCGGTCACTGTTCGTTCAAAAGTTATTAACAAATAAAGTTTAAAAAATAATACTTATTTCTGCCATTGATGGGTTTACTTTCCACGCGAAGAGAGGTCTACCCGCCCTCTACCTCCCCCCCGTAGGAAACGCACATATTTTCTTTCTATACGAAGCAGGGCATCATGGAACAAAATCGGAATGGATTCTGATTGGAATTATTCAATTATTCTAGATTTCTATTACGTTTTCTGGGGAAAAGGGAATAATCGCGATCGGAATCTATTCCGACTTTATTCCATGATGGGTGTCTAGGATCCACTATATATTTGAGTGAGACAGAACGATGATGTAAAAAATGAATTAAGAATGTCACTATTATCGATATTTTTTTATTTAGAATTTAAAAAATCTGGTACTAGTGACATTGATCAAGATTATCACTCAAGCCAGCATCCCCTTAATGATATGATTTAGCAATGATTTTAATTTAGCATTAATTATAATAATATTTTTAAATTGCTCTTGAACAATTAGCCAATAGCATATTTATTGATAAATATAATGACAGATAAATATATTCTTGATGTTTGGACAAGTTGTTTATGAATTGTATTTTATAAAATTGATAATTTTACGAAGTATATAATACTATATCATTCACTTATCCACTTTTTTTTACTATATTGTTATAGCCTGAGAAGATCCTAACAGATGAATCGGTTATTGTGGCGCAATATATAAATAATCCGCTTTTAATCGACGGACATAAATGCGATTTGCGCCTTTACGTAGCTGTAACGAATTACGATCCTCTGCTAATTTATTTATATGAGGAAGGTTTAGTGAGATTTGCCGCTGTTAAATATGATGGCGGAAGTGAATATGTTTGGAATCCTTGCATGCATCTTTGCAACTATAGTATAAACAAATTCCACGTAGATTATATAAAGTAAGTTATACAACAAGTACAACTAATATTAAATATATTAAGAGAAAATTATTTGTATGATAAGTATAAATATATATCTTTTTAATAAGATAAATATATGTATACATATACATATATTAAATTACATATATTAAATTTATTAGAATAAAATTGTTTATATTATATGTATATATAAAAGATACATATATTTTTATTTATGTAAAATAATAACTTAAATAGTTAAATATGCTAAAATTTTGAGAAAGTTTTATAATAAGGTTTGCTTAGACAAAATTTTTAATACATGTTTGCTTATTTTTGTCTTGCCAAAGTTTCAAATAGTTATTCTTGTATTATAATGCAAATAATAGTACAATCTTTGTTATTTTACATCAAGAAAATATTGTAATTTATGTAATATTAGCAATGCAAATAAATAAAAAAACAAGAATGACAAATAAAAGAAAGAAGGAAAGAAACAAAAGAAATAAAATAATAAAGTGAAGCAAAAAAAATTTTTTTAACTTCAAAACAAATATATAAATAAAACTGAATAAAAAAAATTTCACATAGAAATTACTTATAAAAATATTTAATATAAATTATATCCGATTAGGAGTGAAGATCCTGATGCCGAGGATGTAGGACATAAATGGACATTGTCAGCATTACTTAGACATTTACGCTCAATGGGTCAAGATACGGAATCGCTTATGCAGCGAATAGAAGATATTATTATAAAGTCAATTCTTGCTACTGCATCTGGAATCGTCAGCGGTTTAAAGCAATTCGTGAAATACCCCGAGACATGTTTCGGTAATAATTTATTTCAAATAGTGTCTTCGATTTTTAACATAATATACAGGAATTTAAAATATGGTTAACAAACTTCAGGTTTAAATATATGATATACTCCCTACATCAAAACACAAAAAAATTCATATAAATATTCTATATCCACAAACTCTCACTGTCATTGAGATACAGCTCAAAATGTTTATTAATATAAGAGAAAATAGAATGATATTTATTAATATTTAATATCATTTTCAATTTTTAATTATAACAAATATTCGAAGTGACTTCCATTTGATTCTATACACGCTTGGACATATCAGATCATCGATTGTCGCATTCTTTCAAAAGCAAGCTTTCTCTTGTGGCAATTGCGAATGTTTGCAATCATCAAAGATGCATTAACGTAACATCTTCATCTTACTTCATCATCTTTAACATCTTTTGGTGATTGGAACTTCATAAACTAAGAACTTCAAGTGTTCCCTACAAATAAAAATCTAAGGGGTTTAGATCATGGGGATCATACATAATACTTAAAGATTTTGAATTATGTCTCAGTAATATTGAATTTGCGAACATATGTTCATATACTTTTTTTCATGTTTTGGTGTGGGAAGCTCAGCTTCGAAATTTGTTACCGTATTTTAGTTATACCCTGCGTAAATATAGCTAAATAATACTCACGATATGAACAAATATCAATTTTAAAAAATTATTTTTAATATGTAAATTCAATGAAAAAAAAAACGATCATTTTGATAAATATTTTATGTTATAGAAAGATAGAAATATAATATTTCATATGTATATCACACATGTATGTTTTAGAGTTATTTGGCTTCGATATACTGATTGACGATATGTTGAAGCCGTGGTTATTGGAAGTAAATTTAACCCCCTCGTTGGGATGTGATTCACCGCTAGATGTTAGACTCAAGTCAGCTTTAATAACAGATTTGCTTACTCTCGTCGGCGTAGCTGCTGTCGATCCAATCCTGCGCTCTCAAAATTTAAATCGTGCTGCCATAAATTCCGATAAAAAGATAACTAATGTAAGCTATTTTGCTTTTATTTTTCTTAAATTATTCATATTAATCTTTCATCATATTTATCTTCCATCTATACACAATACACTCAGTGAATACAAAATTATATATACCTGTTAATTGTAATTTCCCATTTCAATAATATAGCCGTAATATAACATGTATGTTATGTTATGTTTTAGTTATATGTTGAGTGAGAAATTATAACTAAAGTTATATGTAATTTGCGTTCACTGGGTATTGATTAAATATTAAATTATTTAAAATTCTAATTAATCTCAATTATACATTCAGTTGTAGACATGTTAAACAATTAATCTTCTACAGCATTAAATTATACAAAAATTACAGCAACACTGCATGTTGCAGTAATATTGCAGAGATTTTGCAGTGATAATTACTGCAAATTCTGTGCTATATGGGATGATTTTCAAGGTTAGGAACGCGGTTATCCAAAAAAAAAAAAAAAATATATAGCGTTACTTAAAAGGTAATAGTTTTTTCGTTATTTTTTTTACTTTCTTTTAATGCTCTACAAAAGTATGATATATTGATTTTAAAATTACAATTAATATTTAATTGTAATAATCAATATTAAAATTAAATTTAAAAATAAATTCGGTCTCATAATTCCTCAAAAGAATATGATTCTAAATTTCATTGTTTTTTAATTTAAATGAATCATAGGGAATTTTATACTATTCGATGATTGAGATTTTTTGGACAATATAATTGGAATTCCACTTCACGAGTCTTTCCCAAAAACAAAAGCAAAGAGTATTATTTACAATATATCAACAAGACGTAAAATCAATGAAAACGTGTGCACATGCTGCTATCCAGCATATTGAATCTTGATATTCAATTTCCACATGCATATTGCGGCAAATGTCGGCAGTTTATATTATCTTAGTAAAAACATCAAACGTCTCTTCATGTTTTATTTCTCTTCATTCACGATTAAAACAAAATCTGGAAATTATTTACAATAGGGCCTTTTCCGAATTTCGATATTTTTCGACTGCAGTGTTGATAATAATTTGATATGACTCAAATAGTGATAATAAGTCGGGAAATCGAAAAATAGTCTTATTATATAGTACTTATTTTTTAAATTATTTATTTTACCTTATCTTCCCGCATAGAGGCGCACAATTTTCACCCGAAGCGACTCCCACCCTACCTCCCCCTGCTTAGGGGCGCACGACTTCCACGCAAAGCGACTCTCACCCCACCTCCCTCTCTGCTTAGGGGCGTACGACTTTGGAATGTCATTATTAGAGCACGGATTAATATTCTGAGAACGGTATCAACCGTAGCTAACTATGTCCTCACTACATCTCTCCCACTTCTGTAGTGCCATCGCTCCGTCGCTCGCCACGGCTTTTGACAGCTTTTAGCAGTGGGAAGAATTGTGAAGAACGCACTATAGTCGACTCGAATCGGTTGGTGAATAATCCGGGCTCTAGTCATCATTATTACTCAGTATATTATTCGAATAGAAGTATATGTATATTTTTCGACCTTCCCCGATTTATCATTACTATTTGAATCATAACAAAGATTATTATTAACATTGCAGCCGAAAAATGTCGAAATTAAGAAAAGACTATTGTAAATAATTACCCAAAATCTTTAGGACCTATACTTATTTTGAACAACTAACTCTCCCTTCTTTCCCAATAAGTCTATTAGATTATTCATATTGTTATTTCTTGTTTACGTATCTATCTTGAATTATGAAATGATCATTATTTTGAATCTGCAAGTTTTTTAAATAGTTTGAAATCACTATAGATGCGGGTAAAGATAACGTTTATATTCATGAATTCAAGGTGTTAAATAAAAATATACAAACATTTCATCGCTTTCATCTTTTGTTGTATTTAGGTGATATCCTTGCCAAGTTTTTGAAAAAAATCAAGTTGCAATTCCAGGAACATTGTCACAAAAATACTGACCATAGAAAAGTGCCAAATCTCCTATGAAATTCAAATTCACAATGTAATAATTCATAAACGATGAGATTTAAATGAGCTGCTCCTCCGGGAAATTTCCTTTATGTAGATGCTTTAGAGGGGGATAAGAGTATATTGAGAAAGGGGTCAATAACCAGAAGATTGATTTCGTTATGTAAACGACACTTTCGTAATCTGGAGACATGGCAGTGAGGAACTTCACAAATTCTTAACAACCAACATCCTAATATTCGATTCACCATGGACATAGAAAAAAATAGTAAGTTTCCCTTTCTGGATGTTCTTGTTGCAAAGAAGACTGACAATACCCTGGGCCATCAAGTATACAGGAAGCCAACACACACTGACAGATACACATTGACTTACATGCCGAGTCGCACCACTATCCACCATAAAAACAGTCGGCAATACACTCACTTATGCATAGAGTATTTAGTATCTCTGATAAGGAACATCTACAAACAGAATTCAATTATTTGAAAAAAATCTTACAACATGGAATGGATACAATAAAAAAGAAGTGAACGGGACAATTAGCAAACATAGGAGCGAGACAAAGAACCACTGGGATACACAACAACTACAGGAAGAGTTAAACAAAAGAAGCCTCTCTATTCTTCCATATGTAAAAGGAAAAATAGACCGAATCGGCAGAATTTTGAACAAATACAACATCCGAACCATTTTCAAATCTCCAAAGAAAATCGAGCAAATTTTGAGAAATCCTAAAGACTTCCACTCAATTCCGCAGGAATTTATACAAAATACTTTGCTCTCGCGAGAAAGTATACATCGGTGAAATCAGAAGAATGGTCAACGTGCATGAAGGAACATCAACAGGAAGTCAGGCTGAAACATGCTACATAATCAGCATTGGCAGAATTTGGCAGAATTGAGACAGGACATCAAATATTATTCGACAAAACTGCTATTATAGCTACAATGATGATCATATTTCTCGAGGAAGTACAGAGAGGTCATAGAAACAATTCGAACAGAGACTCAGACAGGTCATGATATATATGGAAGTAAAAATATGGAATACTGTACTTTTAACAAGTCAAGGAAGACCTCCCCCCCTTCTCCAACTCTTTACTCTCCTTTGCAGCTACATAAAGGGAGAAGAGCAGCTCAATATCAGTGCGCTCACCCTGACGACAAGGTTCACGAAACATTAGTGGCATTAGTAATGGACAAAAACGTGATAACCCTTCTGGTATCATTAAAGACAACAGCCATGAAAAGCATTAATAATTCACACAAGTAACTTAGCTATGAAGATTCTAAATCCTTACGTGTCAGTACATATATGTACATACGGTGTATGTGTGTGTATGTGAGGACAAAGGAGGAGGAAGTAATGTCACTAGGCGCGAGATTCGAGGGAGGAGGGGGGCGACGTCACTGGGCTGACGTACCGGGGTCCGCGATAGAGGAGTTCACTCCATATTCTCTCTCTCTCTCTCTCTCTCTCGTTGCATTCTCTTTCCAACCCATTGTCCTTTCTCTTCCATTATAGGCTGCAATTTTCTCTCTCCCATCCATTGCGATCTTATACTTGCCATCTTATTCGCTCTCTCTTCTTCCCATTATGGTCTTGTATTTACTATCTTATTCGTGCTCTCCCTCTCTTTCTCTCGTTGCAGTCTTGTATACATTATTGCAGTCCTATAACATTTTATTCTTGTTCTCCCTCCCACTCATTGTGATTCTGTATACTTATCCTATTATTCGCGCGCTCTCTCTTCTTTCCGTTGTTTCTTCAAGTTCACATTTCTTTTATTTTGCAAAATATTAGAGAATTCGTAAGAAATATCAAAAATATTAAATATAAAGAATAATTAATCGAATAAAACGTTGTTTTCTTGTTTTAGTATAGAAGAGTGCAGTCTGCAGAAACATTGCCTCAAGAAAGGAAGAATACTAGAAATAATAAAAATAAAGTAAGTTTAAATTTAGAGCAACAACGAATAGTAGCGTCTGCAAAAGCACAATTTGAGAGAAGAGGCGGATTCGTTAGAATATTTCCAAGCCCGAAATCTTGGGAGCTCTACTCACAGTACTTAGGTAAACATAATTCTTTGATAATAAATTCGTACAGAAAAGTGTCAAGATATTTTTCGAAGTCAATATGTCCTAACAAGATGATCTTTTTTATCCATTCTATGTCTTAGATCCAATTACAGGTGCACCAATGATTTCGGATCCGCTAGGTCCAAGAAGATTACCGCAACATATTAATACTAACCATAATCTAATGTTGCATGAACAATTGTTTCCTGCAGCTAATCGCATTACTGGCTACATTGTTTCAGAAGTCATATTAGATAGATTATCTAGGTATGAGGATACAAATTCTTGTTTCACATAATTATAACACATTTTTGTTCACGAAACTATTATTCTTTGTATAAAAACTCAATTTAATAATTTTTCAGCATTATACATTCCAATAATTTTGATCATATGTTATTAATACTCTTGTATCAATCGATAATTTTTTTTTACTTTTTTTAAAACTAGGAAATGGATATAATGAACTTAAACCTATAGCCGATTGTCGCAAGATACTGTTATCGAAATCAAAACTATATTTGCTTCAAAGTATTTTATTTGTAACAATTTGTTGTTTGAATATTGAAGAAATTTATCTGTTGTAAATTCAAATAGAGAAAATATATAATTATGAACAAGAAGATTATTAAAATATAAAAAAATTCAAAATTTATGATATACATTTTTGAAAAAATTAATTGAATATTTTAGTATTTAACAATTAACATATTTTAGTAACTGTACATATTAGGAGCGATCTCACAAATTTCAATGCCCTTGATATATGTTGTCAAGATTATGACCTCGAGTGATATCTAATAAGTTTTAGTCGCCGCTCATTCGTTAAAAAGTTAACAAAATAAGTTCAAGAAATAACGTCTTTTTTCTACTACATAAAACAAAAATTCTCTATTTTAAAATCCCTCTCCTGCGAACACAACTTTCCACGTGAAGCGAATTCCATTTCACCTTCCTTCCTGTCAAAATGCACACAACTTTTTACGTGAAATGGGGTCTACCTACTCCGCTCCTCCTGCCTAGAAGCATATACGACTTGTCACGCATTCAAAAAAATAAAACCGTCTTATTCGTTTTTGAAATAGAATTTTTTCGCACAAAAACCACAAAAGTCCCCTCTTAAAACATAATATACATGTCTTTTTACTAGTTTTGTTCATTATCGAAGAAAAAACGGTTTTTGGAGAACACGATTTCTGAACATTTACCCCATTTCGTAGCTTAGCTTAGTTAACAAATACCAATATATAATTTCATTTTCGTTCGATTTCTTTTTGTTAAATATTAATTATAAACAGATAGAGAGCGAAGACGAATAAATCGCTTTTTTATCATTTTCTTATCATTAACAAATTATAGTATATAATTTCATTTCCATGCGATTTCCTTTCGTTATGTATTAATTTATAAATAGAGGTCGATGACGATTTTCATTTCCTAGTTAACAAATCTTCATCAATGCAAATTAATTAATGTTCGCAATTGTTCAACTGGTGTCCTAGACATTGACAATGTTTCCGAAAGAATCCGATCAGCGCTTCTAGCGCCATCTAGCGCCAGATGCTGCCGTACATTCTGAGCTGGTCAACGACAATAATAATGATGATGACAATAACGACATACCTGAATCTGAAAAGTTACAGAACTTTGCGTCACAATATCCCCGCTTATAGGGTACGTAGAGAAAAATGTATGATACAATCGGAGTGTAAGCTATCGATTAAGTGAAATACTGAAAACTCGATCGGATCAGCTGTTATTGAGATCCGATAATTTCGATCCGGCATAATATTCAGCTTGCGTAAAGGAGCACAGTAGTGTCTCACGCTATGATGCTTCGCTTGTCTTAGCGGCGAGACCTTCCCCGGTTCATTATCTGAATCATAACAAAAATTGTTATTAACATTGTAGCCAAAAAATATTGAAATTCGGAAAAGGTCATATTCTATATAATTATTGAATCTTGTTTTGCGTAAAATCGTTACAATATCAAATATTTTTTACTTTAAAAACAAAAATTATATAAAAAGATAATGTTTTTAAAGAAAATTTTTGTTTCTAAAGCAAAAAAAATTTATTTTGAAACAGAATTTTTGTTTTATGCTATAGAAAAGGATGTTATTTCTTAAACTTATTTTGTTAATTTTTTAACAAATAACATGTAAAATTGGAGATCACTCGGAGACCTTGACAACATATATCAAAATCATTGAAATCTATGAGATCGCTCCTAATATGCATAATTACCTCACTTTCGTTTTTCTTTCCGCCAGGCAGATTTACTCGGTCAATAATCAAACATTGTTTTCATTTCGGCCGATCTATAACCGATCTACATTTGCATATTTTGATTTTGAGTTGAGAATCAGAATAATGTTTTATTCTTAAGTTTTCTGGAGATAGAAATCTTGACTGAATTCTTATCTATTGGGTTATCCGGAAAGTTCGTGCCGATGTTGAAGGAAAATTGAAATCCAGAAAATTTAAATTTTAGTATACATTTATTAAATTATATAGGTTAGTCGGCACGAATTTTCTGGACAACCCAATAACTTATACGTTTATTAGAAGTTGAATCTGTTGTTCCCATTTCTCGAACGTTCCTTCAGATCGAAATCGTCAAATCTCCCATTGATCTTATACTAAGCTTTACTTACGAACTTTCAAATGGTGTAAAAGATTGTGGTATTTGCCTAAGTAATTCGTTCTCACATCGTATTAGTTCTCGTTTCATTAAGTTTTTCTCTCTTTTTAAGAACTTCAACTCTCTTCTTAATAGCTCCTCAATATCAGCCAAATGGCGCTTGGTTCCGTCACAGTATAGGTAGGAATAATAGACTCACTCTGTGTCGGCACCTTTGATCTGTTAAACAACCGCTATGTTGTCAATTGTGTGTGAGCACCTGTAAAAGCAAAGTTGCTTAGCTTCCCTAGACTATATCTAGGCCGGTATTCATAATCGGATCTTATATTTAAAACCGTCTTAAGTATAGTCTTGAGGTATCATGAATCAATCAGAAAACTGCATTAACATCTTAAGACGGTCTTAAAATAAAAACGGACCATCAATACCACCCCTAGAATACTTGAATAAAAGTAATACTTGAATAGAAGAAACTGATTGGTGCGCCACATATATTATTGGCGATTCGGTCATGCGCAAGAGCACCTTGCACTATTTTTAACTGAGTAAACCTACTGTTCTTATCTATACTGTGATTCCGTTCTTCTGTCTTAACGTATGCGGCACCTTCCACAGCTCTCTCTCTTCCGGCGATCTTTTCCACATATCGAAAGGACCAAATTTATTTAATAACGTCATAAGTTCTGCCTTCGTGCCGATTCCGAAATTTTTCTTACAACACCATTACCGTGAACATTTCTTCTTCCAATGTTGCGTCGTTGTTCCTTCCATTTTTTTGCGCAACACGAATGAACTTTAGCTTAACTTTATGACAGAAATATAACGAAATGTAACGAGACGTAACAGAATGTAATCGTGACATAGTAGAAACAGATATAAACGTAGAAGTCGCAATCGTGAATGATCGGAAATTCGGTCTCAGAGACCGAAGCACTTTTCTGACCATTCACCACTGCGACTTCTACGTTTTTCTCTATCTTACTCCACATCACGACTACGGGTCTGAGTACAAGAATTGTAATACTTACTTAGGTCTGTTCTATAATAGGTAATTGGTTAATTTCTATTACGACTTACCGCTTACGACTCTTTGTAGAAACATTTAGAGACACGATAATAAGTTGTATGTCATACATGAAAATCTGTGCATTTCTTTGGTCTATAACTTAAGTCTAAGTAAATGTTATGACATTTCTTGTACTCCCATCTCGTTACATCTCGTTCTCTGCCATAGCCCTTACTGGTATGCTAGAGATGTACGGCTGTTTCGTATCTATTCGATTTCACGATATTATTGTTATGTGTCGTCGACTTATGTAATGCCGGATCGCGCGCGGCGTTTATTTGTATACAGCAATAAATCGCACTCAGCGTTTTTTAATATGTTCGTGCCTGACTCAGTCATTTCACAGGGCTGTGAAATTCTTAAATTCTTGTCGATTTTTAGTCATACTAATCTTGAATTTGGTGCCTCAATTGGCGTCGTATCTCACTAATTCTGAGATCATATTGTAAGTGAACATTTGAAAAATCTGATTTTGATCGCAAGTTCGCAAAAGAAGGAGAAAGAAGTAAGCGACTCTTATGTATGCGTGTTTTCTCTCCATCTTTATTTTAATTCTCCTCTGCACGATAGGTGCGTACATCATATTAGGTGTACAACTTCGCTTCCGCCGTTTTCCTATAGATGGCGGTAAGTGATGGTCGAAATAAATAGATCATAGACGTCATACAATAAACTTGGGCATCTGTCAACATAACCCCATAGAAACATTAGTCGATTTATGTCTATCATAAAGTTATTCTCGATTGAAAATATCAGTTTACGAGCCAAATTCTCGTCATTTGCGGGAGGTTTTAATTTTTTGCTTCAATATGAAGAAATCTGCGGCTGAG
>Ga0157364_1001805_pt1 | contig 18917 bp, 6 predicted proteins | sample AttsexASBM2_FD_111476 | JGI IMG/M metagenome (GOLD analysis project Ga0157364, IMG submission 111476) | Fungus gardens microbial communities from leaf cutter ant in Ribeirão Preto, State of São Paulo, Brazil - Atta sexdens ASBM2 | ecosystem: Host-associated > Fungi > Mycelium > Unclassified ...
AATTCATAGCTCATGTTACATATACGTGTACTACATAAAGATTAACAGTAACTATAGAAATGCAGTTTAAGATATAAAGTATAAAATATCTTTCAATGTTAAAATTTCTGTTTAAATAAAATATTTCCACACACACACACACACACACGCACACATGCACGCACGCACGCACGCACACACGCACGCACGCACGCATGCACGCACGCATCAGAAATAATGCAATTTATTGAAAGATGTAAAAATAACATGCAATCAAAGTAAGGATAAAAAAGAATGATTTTGCTGTTACTATAAAATGTAACGATGTTACTATTACAGACAGAAAAAAATAACGATTGTTACTAAAAAAAGTAATGACATGATGATAATGACGTTATAAATAACGCATTACTTCCCAACCCTGATTAATGTTACTTACATAATCTAACTGTTCCTTTGTGTGCGCAGCGGAAAGGCAAAATCTAATTCTACCTTCCATTAACGGCGTCGCTGGAAATCCAACACCAACAGTTGCAATGTTACGGCTCGTCAGAGTACGGATCACTGTACTGTGTTGAACATTGCAGAGAAAGGAAATCATATGAAATGGAACAAATTCAGATTTTGAAAATAATATTTTAACTCACTTACCCAATCTTAGAAAATAAATAAACTAGCATAGGCACAACAGGCGAATCCTCGTTTCCGTAAATTATAACTCCAATCTGATTTAATCTACGTCTAAAGTATCTCGTATTCCTAGCTAACTGTTTGATACGTTTTTCACCAGCGTCGGTATCGTCCTCCCCCGCTATAATTCGCATCGAAGTGATGATTTGTTGCGTAACGGGCGGAGACATTGATACTGCGTACGTATGCGCGTGACCGTATATTCTTATGTGATTTATCAGTGCCTAAAACATATATCTGATTGAAGATATACAGATATTTAATATAACGAAGCTGATGAATATTAAAATATTACTTTTGTTCCGGCTATATATCCGCCTGCTGAACCAAAGCTTTTCGTGAATGTTCCCATGAGTATATCTACTTCGCGCGGGTCAATACCGTAATAATCGCAAACTCCTCTTCCGTGTTTTCCCATGGCTCCTGTGCTGTGCGCTTCGTCCACATACAGATAGGCCTGTCCGATAAAATGTTTATATTACTCGTAATAAAAAAGGAAAGCAATTGATGATATAAAATTCATGATAATAAATTCATTGCGTCGGACATTTTAATGTTATTAAGACAATTAGTATATATCATGTTAAGAAGATTCTTATGTTATTTCTTAGTCAATAGATAGTTTAAATTCTTCAAATTGCATAAAATGATTAAAATAATAAAATAATAAAATATTATTAACAAAATTGTTAATGCATTATACACAATCATTGTTAATTTTGTATGTTATTAAATCTTAAATTAATAAAACAAAAGTTATAGGACGCTCCTTTGAGCATCCTATAACTTTTAGGCTTCATCAGTATGCTTGAGATTATATATATAGCTAATGCTGAGTCTATTTTATACGTCTATGAATATTTTACTCTGTCAATTAACGACATATGAATAACTCTGTTGTTGTCAAATTGTCATTTGTTTGAAATGCTGGCTATGTAAAGTGTACACAAGATGTATACGAAAAGCTTTGTACCTCTAAAAGTTCACCTTACATGTATATACATTTATTTTATATCTGCTGTTACGTCTGCTGCGAACTATCGTACTTCTATATATGTAAACGCCACCGCGACGATTTTGCACGCGCACGCGAAATAATGACAACATTGTTTTTTTTTTTTTATTAAAAAGGAACTTTATTCAATACGGGTAAAACCTGTTAGTTTCTCTTTCGAATCGTAACCAGCGCTTCAGATCGATCCATCTTTTTTTCCCTCTCAATCTTCACGCAAGACGCAATATTTATATATGGGGAAACAATATTTTAAGGGCGCAACAATATTTCGAGAAAAGCATCTATTATATAAAAAAATATCTCCTACTAATGTATAACTTGGAATGTCATTCGCACTGCAAAACTTTTATTTCGAATTTGGAGATACTACGCGATAGGATTAAGAGTGTAACATCGTAGATAAAACTAATAAATGTTTATGTTTTAAAAGATTTATGTTAAGCAAGAACAATTAAAATATTGTGTAAAATATTATATAAAACATATAAAATATTCTGCGATTTTATTTAAAAAAAAATCATTATATGAGCAATAAATAGATTTGATCTTCTAAATCAGTGCAACTGTATGTTAAATTACTTTATTAAGTTCAGAATGATCTCAAGGTTTCGATTTAGATTAATGTAATTAAAGTTACTGTTACGAACTTTATATTTCTTTTTTAGCTCTAACATCTCAGGTAAATGGACGATTGAACCCTCCATAGAGTAAACACCCTCGACAATGATAACTATCTTCTTCCAAGGCTTGCCAGTCTTCGGCTGCCCGAAAACAATAGCTTTCTTCAAACATTCCTCCAAGTGTTTTACATCTGTAATGAACAACGACTTTGTTGTACTTTCAAAAAAAGATTGCGTTGTAAGTGAATATTGCGTAATATACATACTATTATGCCTGAAGATCTGTATTACTGCACCAGATAGTCGCAGTCCAAGAATGAGTGATGCATGATTCTTCTCATCGCTAAGAACTAAACAGCCTTTACTGACTAAAGAAGGTAAGTTTAAAGAATTTGTGGCAAATCCCATTCCAAATACTATGGCATCTTCTACGCCCAAAAATTTTGCAGTCAATTTTTCGAGTTCATCATGTATCGGCATATTACCTTAGTGCAAGAAGATTCAATTTCTTTTGATTACATATGAATCTGATTTAAAAAAATAAATATAATTTTTTTTTAATAAACCATGGCAGACTAACATTATTAAATCAAAAATCAAATTTTTTACAGTCAAATTCGAAACTTTCACTTTGATATAAAAGTTTATCTACAAATTAGTTCATAAACTACTAAGATCACTTTCAAAGACTAATCAAATCACATATAACACAAAAATAAATTTTTTTAATGAATACTGTATTAAGAGAATACACACCGACTGCCTCTAAATATTTTTATTCGTTATTCATCAAACAAGGATAAATTGATACTTGGAAGCACTTGATGCGTATTCTCGAATTATTTTGCTTTCATATGATTATCACTAGAAATGTATAAAATATACGAATAAAATTGAATCAAATCACATAAGATTCGATTCGATTTTGATTGAAATCTCTGTAATTAATCTATTTTTCTTAGAAATAGAATTTATGATGCAATTATGTATGCAACAACCTCAATCGACATTTTTAAATATTCTATTATGGTTCCGTTATTTGCTAAGAGAAATTAAATAATAATACCTAAGTAATAATTCTTATAAATAATAATGTTTCCTCAAGTTATTTACCTAATTCAAGACGCGTACTGCAACTGGCACAACCAAACTTCCGAAGCGTTTTGATGCTCTCGTCGGCGCACTTACCACTCGCTTCAGCGAACCCTAAATAATTGTAAGAGCCCAAATTTATACATTGCGTTTTAGTTCCAGTAAATCTGTCAAAATTTAAAAAAATAGGGATTTCAATTCTATTGATATGTGGCAATCATGATTTTTCGTACGTAGTCAAACATACTGAAATGTCCATCCATAATCGTGAGTTACTCGATCTTTTAATGTGACTCTTGCACCAGGAACAGAACAAATCGGTCTATTCCAACAATCTCTGACTCTTCTATAGACATATTTGAGATAAAACTTCTCGAAATTATCATAGAGCGGAGCATATCCCTAAAAACACATGTTCACTATAAAAAGATATTTAAATATTATGCGAAAAATAAGTAATTGTTCATATAAAATCGATAAATACATAAGAAAAAAAATTTTTTTACACATATATATATATAAAAAAAGATTGTTAAGTTTAATATAATAAAAATAACTAATTTCACATAACAAAAATTATTTTCTGATAGAATATAGAATAAATAAAATATATAGAATAAATAGAATGTAATTGGATATTTTTAATTATCGTGTAAGTTTTCTATATATTAATGGTATGTAACACTTTTATTTACTCACTTTCGATATTTATAGGAATCTTTGTTACCATTATTGAATGTGTAGTTTAAAATTTAATATTCTTATTTTAAATTCATTTTTCTTTTCATACTGCAACTTCATTAATATTTAATAAAATATAAATGACCGCCGTACTTCTCTATTTTTTTCAGTGGCAATCTTCGGAATAAAGAATAGTTGATTAATAAATCCCAGGAACATGAGAATATAAAAACCAAGGTGTGTAAGTGCCGCTGTGATGAACGAAACTTTTTCAAAGGATTCCTTTGACCGTGGTGCTTTTTGTAATTCCGCTTTTGTTGAATCATGGGTAGACTGTAATAAATTTCTACGCTGAATTACACAATTTGAATGAAGATATTATTGATTGATATTTGCTCAAATTTTCAAAAAAGTTTATTCTATTTTTTAAATAAAATTTATTTTTTTTTAATTTCCTTGATTTTCTATATAATCTCATTAAAAATTTCTCAAGCTTTTAAATGGAAATTTAAAATATTTAAATAAGTAAATAAATTTAAATAAGTAAATAAAAAAATAAATGCAACTATTTGGATTTCTTAATTTTTCTATTTCTTGCTTCTTTATTATCATCGACTTTATACTCTATCAAGAATAAAGGATATTAAAGCTATCCGTTTCATCATGTTTAAAAAAGTATTGAAAAAAAAAAAAAAAATAAAAAAACATTTATAATATATAATATATAATATATAATATATAATATATAAAATATAATTTACTTTATGTAATATATTTTCTTTATGTAATATATTTTTATATATTTTCATTATTTTATTTTCTAAAAATATTACAAAAAAATGAAATGTCACGATGTTCAGTTTGTTTATTAATAGCATCAACTAATTCACAGCAAATATTACACACAATACATGGTACGCAATAATTCTTTAAAATAAAACAACTTATACATAAATCTAAATAAATATATCTAAAAATATATATGTATCACAAAAACACTAAACTCTATAAACTATATACAGAATATCTTGAATTTAAGTGGTTAAACATCAGGAGTGCGAGAATCAATAAAATAAAAAAAAAGTCCTTTAGAGATATGCTCATTTTTGCTTCATTTTAGAAAAAATTGCAAAAAAGGCAAATTATATCATCATTAGTTTAAGGCACAGAGCATGTGTATAATTTATTTTTTATTGTTTTTCTGAACTCTAAATAACTCGTCCATAGAACAATTTACGATCTTTAAAATCGATCTCTTGCATTTTTTGACTAATTTTTTGTTCGACAATATAATAATCTGAATGCTCGCATAAGCGACATTTTTTATGAATTTCTGCAACTTACAAGCGTTAAAAAGATTCCTATAATTCACAAAAAAAATTTCAAATTTTTTTCAAAACATGTTTCTCATGTTTTTAATAGAATATGTTAACAAATTAAAAAAAAATGATGTTTCAAAGGCCTGGTTTGACGTGGAATGTCTTATAGATTATAAATATACTAATAAAGTCATTTTAAGGAGAAAACATTAAAAATAAAAACTTAAATATTATAAATATTAACTTATATTTTCAATGGTATAAATTAGTACAAATTCAGTTGTGTTAATTTTTGCTCTTCTGTTATCTTTTTTAATCCTGCTTAAATATTAAATATTAAAATAGCAGCGCCACTGTTTTCTTGGAAATGACACATAATATAGAATTATTTTTGGTAGTACAAAATGATACAAATTCAATCTTATCGATTTCCGATATTTTTTTTTCTTTTATTTTGTATTAATATAATTAATATAATTAATATTAATATAAATATAATTAATATTAATATAATATAATTAAGTCAGCTCCGCCACATTTTTTTCAAAATGGCACACGGTACAAAATGAGTACTAAAAATTTCATAAGATTTGATTCTATTTATAGTGGTCCTGTTAACTTTATAGAGTTAAGAAATTGACAATCACAGTCGATTATTCTTCTTATGTTCAACCATGACTGGTCAATTTCTTACGGCTTAAGATTTAAAGCTTAAGTAACGATTTATTGTACATACAATGTGTTGTGATACACTCACAATAATAACATCCAAAGTTAGAGAGCGTATCATGCTTGATGGCGATATTTACTCCGGCCAGTAAGAAATAATTTTGGTTGCGCCTGTCCATAGGCCGCACGTACACACGGAAAAAAATGAATACAGATAACGCAGTTCATTGTTACACTGAAAAAAAAGGCTGTTGATCAATTAAAATTTATATTACGGGTTGTCACTAACATAAGCGATTAATTCATGTATATTTTTATTGATAGGGCCTTGATTATTAAAATCATAATTTAATCTATGCCTTTATATCAATAAAAATATACATGAATTATGTTAGTAAATCACTTATGTTCGTGACAGCCCATAATATAGAGTTTAATTGAATCAACAGCATTTTTTCTCAGTGTAGATACACTTATAATTCCTTTCGATGGATCGATTCACATGATGGATTGATAAATATTCATGAAAATTGTATTTTCATAGCTTTATCTTCCAAACTAAACTAAAATATTATAACATTTTTTTTCATAATATTCGTTACATGTGCCATATTCTTCCTTGCGTACTCGGTTTTTATTAACAATCGCCTTTCCCGGTGACTTAAATTTCTTGGAAATATAACAACATTAAAACGGTATAGTCAAAGTGTTAATTTCATTTTTATGAATAAATTACATAAACGTGTAGTGTGCACAATTATTTTATTAAAACATTCTTATTATTTGTCTTTTGAATTTTTCATGTCAAAAGGAGAATTTTTTAATATAATAAATAAGCAAACAAATATATAGTTTATTTTATTTTTAAAAGTCAGAGTCCTTATAAATTGGTATATTCAAGAGTAACATAAATATGTAAATTTCGACTTTAGATTTGCAATCATCGATCCCATAAAAATCTTTTTAAAAATATTTTAAAAAAATATTTTGTTGAATCTTTAGATATATAACAAGGACAGCAACAAAGGAAAATCTTGAATTTTTTTAATGTTATGTATATATACGTTCATCTCTTGCTTTTTTCAAATAGCGCACTGAAAGAAAAGATTAGTTGCTGCAGCCAATTAAAAATCTTATGCCATATTTTACTATCTAAATTGTTGCAGCAATCAATCTTTTCAGTGTGGCTAATTCATTTGTGTTATCATGTCCAAATACAATATCCAGTCCACGCATTTCATAAAAAATTCTATAATCTAGATTCTGATAATAATTTTTCGTTTCATAATAATCACATTAATCATTAAATTGATACATTTGCTCAACTTTTTGATCATGAATAAGTCGGAGCATGCTTCAGTACATGTGCAATTAATATATCTAATCTTCTTCCTTTATTTTCTGCACGCAACATTAATTTCTTTACTTATTACATTTTATCTTTCTCGCTTATTGATTTAATTCATCACTATCAAGAATATTTGCTAGAATATTTGCTAGAATAATTGTAAGATGTGATATCTGTTCAAAAATAGGACAAAGTTCTGCATATATGCTTTTTCATCATCAATTATTGGAAAGGAAAAAATTAAAATATTTAGGATTCGTTCGGAGAAATGCTATTAAAGTTATTTACATTATTTTATCTTTAGCTTTCATTCATAAAACAAAGATAAAATGACACAGATAGCGCTTATAGCGTTTATAGCTATCCCTTTAAGCAATCTTAATATATCATCTTAATCTAAAAAGCACTTGATTACAGCACTGATAACGATTTCTGCGAGCATAGCGTGATCACTTATCACATTTCATGGACAAGTAAGCAACCTCGTGGTCACATCGCAAAGTATTCTGTCGTGTTTAAAAAAGCGAATTAGTCGTTCATATTCTATATTTTTAATGAGAAATAAATTCTATGATCTCTCTAGCATGATAATGCTTGCACTACTATAAAATGCTAATACTATAATATTAATTAACACTGTTTCAACTGTTACATACCAGGACTGGAAAAAATCCAATTTTTTAAATCTAGTCCAGTAGAGTTTTAAAAAATAAAATTTGATTATTTGATATTTCACTTAATATTTACTTTACGTTATATTTATTATTTATTACTAAAAAATAAAAAGTAAATTGCTAAGTAAATTTTTCTTTTTTTTTTGTACGTTTTTTTAATATTACCAATCGTGATTATCCTGTAGTTGTGTAAAAATGGTACGTCTTAAATAATTGAATGAAGCTGACATCTCATTTGATGGAAACTCATTAATTAAATATTGAGAGTTATGAGTTTATTATCAATAGTTCGATAACGCTACATAGGCAAACAAATAGTTCCGGTCATTAAAGCCGAGAAACTTAAAGTGTAAAATGAAACGCCAGATTCACGCAGCGCTCACTTTGTCTAACGAAGGTCATACTATAGGATTTTAAAAGATACATAATTTTAAAATGATTAACTGAATGATTGCTAATTTAATTTTTAAACAATTTTTTTCCATAAAAAGTGATAAAACTGAACTAAACTCAGAACTCTCAATATTTAATGAGTTTCCACCAAGTGAGAGGCCAGCTTCACACACACACCTTAAATAATTTTTACTATAGTTAGTTAATCATTATTGTAAATAAAATCTTTTTTTTACTAAAAACGACCATATAAACTGAGCAAAATATGTCAAGATTAGATGACAATCAATTTTATAATCTCTTTAAATCGATATGGTTTTAGAATATGTTTGCAAATATATTTTGTATATAAGTAGTTATATATGTCTTTTATTTCTCGTATAAAAACTTTGTTACAAAAACAAATTACGTATTTTATGATTAAAATAACTTGAAATACTGCAATTATTGTTATTTTCCGAAATATCGAACTAACATTGAAATAAAAACTATTTGTATGTTTTATCCATAAAAAATATATTACTACCCAATGTATGACAATCAATCCCGAATATGTACGGGGCTAATTGTCACATTAGGTATTTTCAATACCTAAGGGAGAGAAAAACTGTAGGTATATTGCAACATACATAGTTTCGAAGTCTTATTTCAAATCCACTTTTTTCTAACAATTATTCAAAAACCATGACTGATAACCGGTCTTCTCTACATTATATATTTTAATAATAGACCATGAACAACATTATGTGAATAAACAAATATATAGAATTAAACAATTTATATAAATTTAAAAGCACGATATAAATATTTTATAAATGATCGATAAAATAATATAAGATAATATGCAAAATACTAAATATAATAATATTAATATTAGGTATTTTATCAATCAAAACATTTAAGTTAAGTTTATCTTTAATTTTATCTTTAATTTTATGTCTAAATAATTTCATAATTTCAAAATTTCATAATCTTTACAGCATAAATAAGAAAAAAATGTCGAATTCAAGATCCCGAGTAATTTAATCTATAATCAACTCGTGATAATGTCTGTAATATTTTATTAATTAGCATAAGAAATATTCTTTTATCTGACATGTAAGAGATAAAATAAAATTACGGATTGATGAATTATATGCTATAAGCAATCTTGTCAGCTGAATTAATGTAAATTAATTTCGCCAAAAATCATCATAAAACTTCAATAAAACTGTGATTAATTTAATTAACAATTAAATTAATTTATCAAGCAATACTTATATTATCTTGTTACAAAATAAAATTATTAATTTTTCAATTGTTTAACGTGTAAAGAAAAAGATTAGATTAGAGTTATTATCGAATTCAATTGAACGTATTCAATTACGGTCATTTTTGTGTTTAGGCTCTAAGCCTATTCTAATAAAACCGTAAGAAATTAACCAATCATAGTTATTTTTTTCATATTCAACTGTGATTGGCCAGTTTCTTGTAGAACAAGTATTATGCTTCGTTTACAATATCCGGAGTAAGTAAGAGTAAGAAATTGATCAATCACAATCGATTATTCTTCGATTGTGATTGGTCAATTTCTTACTCTTAGGGCCACTTCAACCAACTCCGATTAACTTTAATCGATTGGAGTTGACAAATCGCATCTTTCAAACCAAATGACAAATACGATTGGTCAATTCCAAGGACTAATTGTCGATCAAAGTTAATCGGAGTTAATCAAAGTGGTTTCCCATGTATTTTAGACGACACATCGAAAATTGTTGTGTCATTATATGTCATTGCGCAATTTTTGTACAAAATAATTGCATAACGGCACATAACGATACCAACAACTATCGATAGATACTATCGATAGACGTGTATAAAGACTGTAGTCCAAAATTTACTGCCAATATTGAAAATTTATAACTTATGTTATGTGTATAGATTTTCAATACTGGCATTAAATTTTGGAACATAGTCAGAATAGCGCCTCTGCACAAATTAAAGCTGTTACAAGTCGATATAAAGATGTATTTAATACAAATACAGAAACAAATTAAATCCTCAATTGTGCTGTTACAATACAATCCTGAATTGTGCTGTTAGATAATAAATATATTTTATAATTTGAAATATTTATACTTTATTTTTACGCTTAAATCAGTATATAATGACTTTAATATGCATTCGAGAAATTAAATTTCCTTTTTTTTATTCCATTGATTGAATTAAATCAGTGTACAATTAAATTTCTTTTTTACTCAATTGATTGAATTAAATCATCGAATAAACTATCAAAATTTTTATTGTACTTTTTGAAGCAAACTGTATACTTCAAAGTCACTTAATGAAGTGTATCTCGCGAAGAAAAGGAAGTGGAGTAATTGTAATTCAACATTGATAACGGTCCATGTCACTGATTGTGAGTGACTGAAGAAAAGGGTGACGTGACACGACTGGACGCGATTGGACACCGTGTGATACGGCGAACGTGAGATCGAAGTAACCGATGGGATCATATAACGTTCGAGTATCATTACATCGTTTACTTACGTATACGTGGCCGTTACTTGGTAGAGTGTAACCGTTGATTTTGCCGGTATCCATAACGCCGGGCGAGGTTAAGCCATTCCGCAGTTTCTTCCCTTCGAGATTCGACGACGCTGTCTCGCCGCACGTACCAACACGCAATCTCATGGTGGTCGTTGTCGCCATCCTCATCGGCTCGATCATCCACACCAGATTGCTAAGCGACTTAAGAGATTCCAGCAACCGGATAATGATGATTTCGCGCTACAGACTCGAGTCACTCGAGCCGAGAGCCACTGAACCAATAGCACGATAGGATTATAGGACTAGATACGACGTCGAATGTCGGAGCAAGTCGGAGCAAATACTTATCGCTATCACTCACTACTCCAACTCCACGCTACGCTACATTTCACTCCTCCACTGACGGTACTGACCACCACTGTCGACCACTGACCACCACCCTTTCAGTTAACTCCAGCCAGTCCTGCCAGTTTAGCCGCAGCAATGCCACGCATTGTGCGTCTGCGTATGCTAGAAATCTGAAAGATTAAAGGCCCGTTTACATAGGGTGCTATTGCAATATCCCTAGACCCATTTTCGTGCATTTCAATTGTCCGTTATCGGATATGTTTCGATATTCACTGCTAATGCTGAAAATCTATAGCGCATGTAACGTATACTATATAGCTTTAGTACTGGCAGTGAATATCAGAACGCATCGACACAACACTACACATCTGCTATACTCAGGCTGTGGTCAAAGTCTCGCTACAAATACTTTGAAGCATTTGATGGACCAATTAGAAGAAAGAATTTTATAAACTGACCAATTAAAAAACGCTAAAAAGCATTTGCAGCATCGCGTTGACCGTACCTTTGTACGTTCCTGTGTACATTTGTGTTAAGGCACTAATTGCACCAACATTACTTTGATTTTAAGTGAGACTTAAAATTCTCTCTGTCTCTTTTTTACTTTAAAACGAGACAGAGAGAGTTTTAAATTTCTTATATATATACTTAAAGTCAAAGTAACGTTAGTGCAACCGGGCCTAAGATGTGTTAAGCGATTAGAAAGCAGAAATCATACAATCATAAGGTCATCTACAATTGAAGTCATAGCCCTAACAAATGAGAATGGATTAAAATGGATTGAAATTTTTTTCTATTCGAATGCGTATTTTAAATAGCGAATACTTTTTTTTAGATTTAATTAGATTCAATTGGATCCAATTGGATTGAAAAACTACATTTCCTATTCCAAATTTTGAATTGAACAATATTCACAATTTATGTGTTGTGTACAGAAAAAGCTAATATTATTTTTAGATTGAAAGGCATAGAGATATGCTCTATGCAATTCCGATAAATGAATAAAAATGCATTCAGAATTGAAAAACATTCATTTTAATATTCGTGAATCAATATTTTTGAAAATCTGAATCCATTTTAATTCATTTCAATCCATTCTCGTTTGCTAATGCGGTCGTAAGATCTTAAGTCATAGAAAATTGATCAATCACAGTCGAATATGAGAAGAATAATCTGTAATTGGTTAATATTTTATCAATTAAGACTCTACGACCTCTATGACTTAATATAAATTAAGTGTTGATTTCAATTTCAAAATGCAAGCTTCAGATTGGCTGTTGCAACAAACTTGTGATCAGCTTGCAACTAATATAGAATTTACATACATGCGGCTTTACACACATTCTACAATAAGCCATTAGTAATAAATCAAAAGCCATTAGAAATTGACCAATCATAGTCAATTATTCTTCTTACATTTGACTGTGATTGATCAATTTTTCGCTTCTGACTTTTGATTTATTACTAATGATTTATTATAGACTGGCCATTATTTTATATTGTAGATTCCGCATTATTTCTGCTATAAATAATATTAAGGTTTCACGACGATAAAATTGATTGTCAGTTATTGTATGTCTACAACCGGTTCTACATTAGTTGCAAACCGATCGCAAGTTTGTTGCGACGCCAATATTAAGCGTTGATTTTCAAATGCAAGCTTCAGATTGGCTGTCGCGCAATAAAATTGCGATCGGCTTGCAACTAATGTAGAATCGACTTAATGGACTGAAATCGAAAATTGTGGACTGCATGGAATAGAATCAAAAAATCGTGAACATTATCGACAGAATCATTGACATCAAGGAATATCTAGTAAATTTACTCACTTTTGTAATTTTCACTTTGTTTCAAGATATCAGAATTGATCTTTAGCTATCATTAGCTACGTTCAATGTCCATCTTATGAATATAGAAGCACTTCAAAACAAGGTAACGGCTAAATCTTGGGCACGGCCGCTCTTTTTGGTTGTACTGTCCGTGTGTAGATTATGAATATATATAGGGGTACTTTCCAATTATTTAATCTTGACACAAATTAATTTACATATTTTCAATATTAATAAATAATTTAATCCTTTTAATTACATATCTTAATTCTTTATCACAATAACCTCATAACTTTAAAAGAATTAATTTATTTAGCATTGAAAATATATGAAAACCGATTTGTAATTGCTTAATTGCACCAATTACTGTAATCGTTGACAACCGATCAGTAGCCCTTGGGCTAAGTATGAATGTGTAAGGTGCACTATATTCAAGCGTCCTGAAGAGATATAAATCCGATCGTGCGACCTCCTGCATGCAATATATTTTGGATAACGCTAGTAGTACTGAAACTTTGAAATCTCATAACTTGGGAAGATCTCAATTAAAAAGGGTTTGTAATATAACCAACGTTTCGAGAACATTTTGATGTCAGTTATAAGAATATGCAATAAAATGTTTAAATTCCCACTTAAACCAGGGTTGCCAAGTCGAAAAGAATAATTTCCTTAGAATTTGTAGTAAAATTTTCCGAGAAAAATTCTTGAAAACAAAATGTGAGAAACTCCTGAGAAATTCTTGAAAAAGTAGAAAATTTTATAAAAATTTAGAAATCACAATATAAAAGAAATCACAAAATTCCTGAGAAAAAAATTTTCAAAAATTATTTTTTTATTTTATGTTTAATAAATAATGGCACAAATTGGAGTGTAAACAAATTATTTTGTTTTAATAAGAAAAAGTACTTCACAAATATACAAATATAACGTTATATAATGTTGCGAGTTATATAACTAAAAACAAATTAAAATTTAAGATTGGAAACAAGACCATTTATGTTAAATACATTACTTTAAATATAAAGCGCCACTATGGTTTGAATTAAGATGTTGAACTATTATATACATTCATATAAATGAATTAATTTCAGAAATGATAATTTAATCAGTTTTTTAAGATTAATTTGGGAAATTTGAGGAAATTATTAATATTTCAGATTGATTACGTTGAAAATCCGACAACCATATCGGCAATTATCATTTCTGAAATTAATTCATTTATATGAATATATGTAATAATTCAACATCTTAACATTCAGATCAGCGTTTCATATTTAAAGTAATGAAATTAAAATGTATCAAAATATTTTTAGACGTAAAAATTTTTAGAAAGAAATTTTTAGAAAGAAATATACTCTTAACAAGTTTAACAAAGTAATATCACATCAAATTTGAGATCACATTTACTTAATAGAAATAGGAACTTTTAATTATATGTTAACTTATTATCATCATGTATGTACATTAGTTCAGTCATAGAAAACAGATCAGAACCCCTATTCTTGAGCACATTCGAATAATTTTCGCATATGAAAATAACATTTCTCAATTGTAATTAACCAATTGTTGTAACGGAATTGCTATTTTCGTATTTGTTCAAGAATAGGGCCTTTGTAATATGCCGAGCGATTGCGATATCTATAAGTAATCTATTGAAACTCGTTAGAGAAATTCGTTCTCTACCACGTACAATGTAGTTGCAAAATATGTAGTTTTATATCTTTCACAACAATTGTGTTGTAACTTTCTTTCATATTTAAAAAATTATAAAATTTCCTGATGTTTTTCCTTAAATATTGGAAAAGTTTAAAAATTTCAGTAAATTTCGATTTCACTAAAATTCTGTTTTCCTATCAATTCATTAAAAAAAATTTCATTGAATCTCAGGAAATTTCCCAAGACTTGGCAATCCCGCTTTCATTCAAGTCTACTTTGATGTAACTTTCATGACGTCTTTCAAGGTCAATTGCATATGTCCATGTAATACGTTACTTGATCTCCAACAACTTTTGTCTGAAACATTTTTTAAAATAATCATTTCTCTCATTTTTAAATGGGGTGGTTTGAAATACCTGGTACATAGATAATAATATTCTCTATTAATCACTTATAATTAATTTCTGAAGTTTACTTTTATAGATTTCTAAGCTAACTTAATTTTATACAATGCAAAATTTGAAAATTGTGAAATATTATAGCATTATACAAATATGCATATTTATTTATGTTGCATTTAAAAATGTATATTAAAAAATTATATATTTCATAATGTATTATCCAAATATTCTAAATATTTATATTGATAATTGCAAATTTATATCAATTGTTGCGAATGTAATCATTCCTTAATTATCCCTGGATTCCTCGGACCTCATTAATTAGCCACAAAAATTTTCTTAGGACTTCTAATAATTTAATGGCATCTCGTCGATGCTTGCGATCACCTTCAAAATCTCGGTGCACAATGGAAGTTGAGTTAAATCACTGATCGTAACAACATCTATCTGGCTTCTATACTTTTTGAAAAGAAACATATACGAATAACTAGGTAAATACTACAGTATACGTAACGTGTATTATAATATTTCCCTAGTTCATATCTGTTTCTTGTCAAGAATGGAGTCCCTGTTGTTCAGCCGGCGAAACGAACCAAAACGATAAAAATCAAACGCAACGGTTGCTGCTCAGTTCGACTGGTTTGGCATACTGAATATGGTAGGGATGGTAGCATCCGCGCGATTGGTTCGCGCTGTTCACTGTCAGAACAACGGGAGAGGGCAACCCCTTCGCGAGGGAAGTGCATCTCATGACGACCAAATCTACCCGTCTACATCGATTGTATCAAACACAACCTGTTTCAAGCACAACCTAGCCTGAATACTAACGTTTCGACGTTACCGTTTCGCATTTAACACAGTTTGTGATCGAATTTTTTCCAGTTTCTGCCCTACTAAAGATTTTGCTTGCCTCATCACATTTCTCGCCGTCCTTAATTCTGTCAGCTGGTAATGACGGCGCATATGACAAGTAAGTAGATATAGGTAGTTGGTATTAGTGGCATTCGCATGTATTTCGTGAAGTGACAAAAAGAGGGTGTAGCGAGGTAGAGGCAGTGGTGACTAATCAGTGACTAAAGGCAGTGGTGAGTCAGGACGGCAAGGACATCGGATGTGCCCCACTGAGGAATTGCAACGGCACCAACAAGAGCAGCGGCAGGTGGGAGTAGCGCCGCTCCTCGTATCTGACTTTTATGAGAGTAGGGAGCGTCGCGCAATATTCCGCGCAACCGACATCGTGTGGGGATCGAAGCTCTAACGGTTACTGGCCAATTCGTGTAGATCCAGTGAGTCATCGTCAAGCACACAAATCGTTCTTATCTCGTTAAACCCGAAGATGGACCCACGGATTCAGGACGATCTCAATGACGTCCTTCTTAAGAGAGATCACGATTCCGTCGACGATTTCGAGCATCTCGGCCACGACGGCTCTCCAGACGATCGTTCGGAGCAGCAGCAGCAGCAGCAGCAGCAACAACAGCATCTGCCATCGCAGCCAATTGACGCGCCACGTGTCGATGATCTGCTACACATCGGTGATTCTTTTCATCCACTAGACTCGGCATTGCCCAGCGCGCTTCTTGACGCCGAAGCGAAACCCGTACCGGCGACACCGCCGCCTTCCGCGGACTTCGATAAGTGCGCGGCCATGGCGCAGTCGTCGGATCCGTTCCAGCAGCCGCTGGACCCGGTCGATCCCAAGCTAGCCAGCATGACATTCGTCGAGACCGAGCGAATCTATCATCATCAACTTCATGATGATGATGATGATGATGATGACGATGACGATGACAACAATGATGACAACGAGCAGGAAGAGATACTTCTCCAACCGCCGTTGTTATCGACCTCGACCGCGACTACGACCATTCAACCTGATAGCGACCTTTTACTGTCATCGTCGATGAAACCTGTCGACAATAAGGTTCAACCGATCGAGGAACGCGAGGATACACTGTTTACCGGAAAGCAATATGAGCGTGATGTCACTCCATTGAGCAGCACCAATACCGACGATTTTATGCAAAACATCAAGTCGTCGATGCTACCGGCACCAGAAAAATCACCATTGATAGATTTCCTTGGAGATGACAGCGAGTTATTGAAGGAGAACAAAGTTAAGAATATTACGGATGATGACTCATGGAATGTGATGGAGAAAATAGACCTGAAGCGAGAACAGGCGAAGGTATTCGATCCGCCAACGAAACCGTTGCCTCCATTACCTAGAGAGGCACAGCTCCTGGAAAAGACACATCAGGACGAGTACGAAACATCGAGTGACTTCTTAATCGCGGAGACTACAAAGCCGTCACCGACGCTGCCGCAGCAGACAACCGATTCGAAGCAGGAGAGTATCAAACGACGCGAAATACCAAAACCCAAAGAAACCGATCATGTCTCTACTCACCCAACTCTACGCCCAATCAGCAAGAAGCAAGAAATTGAAATCGCGCCAAAGGAAATTTTTCGAGATATGGGATTAGGTGAGTGTGACAGAATTTTCCCTTTCCATTTTATTTTAGCAACAAACTTACCTACGCAAAACTAAGATGATCACTGGCTGAGAATTATTTAACCATCAATTCTATCTTTATATTCTTTGCAAAATTAAACTTGAAGTACTTGAATTTCACCATAACAGATTGACAAACATTTTCTCAGCTAATGATGATTTCATGACATGATATTAAGATGTTATTTATACATATAAGATGTCATATAATTGATGCGCTAACTCCTATTTATAACTATAATCTTATTTTAATTAGATTGTATATGTCAAGTTTTTTTCAGTTATTTAATTCTAATAAGAAATTAAACAAATTAAATCGTGAAAGTCTAAAAAAAATGTTATCAAAAAATTTAATAGAAAACAATAATTGCATATTGACATAATATTATATGATAATATAATTACATGTGAATTAAGTTAACAGCTTCATTGTAAGGAGGAAAAAACAACTACGGGTAATTTGAAAAACTTGAAAATTTTACAAAATTGGAAGAAATGATGGCATAAATATGTCGAAGAATTCCATATGGTTTGTGAATATCGTACTTGATATTCATAAACCAAATGTCTTGACGAGAATATGTTAATTAATTTAGTGTTGATGCACGAACTCGACCATGCTTGGAAGTACTTCCGCTTGGTTACAACGTCTGCCATCTACGTCATATTCGCTTATAGATATCTTTCGTATGTTGTGTACACGATTAAAATAGCTATTACCTGCGTTTTTTTTTCTACATAATGCTACGCTCTAATTAACAACTAAGAAACAATCCATTTCATGAAGGGTGTCGACGCGCGGAAAATTGATGTCGATAACTGCAAGTTTCAGTTAGTTACGAAATTTATAATAACTGCAAATCGATATCGGCAAAAATAACAATTGTGTGAACGACTTTCGTAGGAAATCGGAATTTCGAAATTGGATTATTTGCATTCATTCCTTTTAAATGATAATAACTATTTAATTCTTTTTAAGATCAGAAACTATTGATTATTTTATGTCTATAATAATCAATTGAAACTTATGTTATAAAATTATTAGGTGTACAACTTTGCTTCCGCCGTTTTCCTATAGATGGCTTTAGCGGTAAGTGGTGATCGAAATAAATAGATCATAGACGTCATACAATAAACTTGGGCATCTGTCAACATAACC
>Ga0157364_1001806_pt1 | contig 18915 bp, 10 predicted proteins | sample AttsexASBM2_FD_111476 | JGI IMG/M metagenome (GOLD analysis project Ga0157364, IMG submission 111476) | Fungus gardens microbial communities from leaf cutter ant in Ribeirão Preto, State of São Paulo, Brazil - Atta sexdens ASBM2 | ecosystem: Host-associated > Fungi > Mycelium > Unclassified ...
ACGCTTCAAAACATTTGTAATGAAACTTTGGTATACGTACGCCAACGTATGCTTATAGCGTACGTATACTCTGCCAGATAAGCAGCGTAGTACGCAATATCATCGCGAGATGGATTCATTTTCCATAAGGAGAAAATGATGCGGATTCCTATAAAGAGGCGCATGCAAATGGAGTTTGTCACTAAGGGGCTGCACACAAAAGGAATATAGAACAGAAAAATTTGTATTTTTAATGATCTTTAATGCTTTTAAATAATAATTTCTATCTGAATTTATATGTAGTTATTTGAACTTCGCGCCGAAATTTTTTCAAACTTATAAACGCAGTCAAACTATTATAATAATATCATAAATTAAATTGATAATCAATTTCATAATTGATACTCAATTTGGCATCCTATTAGAAAGATGTTAATGTATTGAAAAACTAAATAAATAAATTTTTTAAATAAAAATTCTCGCTTAAGTATTTACTATTTTACCGATCTCTTGAGAGAATTGGCATACAATGTGATTGGCTCACAATCAAGAGGCCGTTATTTGCGTATGAATATCAAAGATAAAACTTCAGAATTGTAATGTTAAACAAGAAGAAGTTTATATCATATAGGACATTGGATATATGTGATCGAAACGCTTAGGAGAGCCATTAATGAAAAAAGAAGAAGAAGAAGAAGAAAAAGGAGGAGAAGAAAAAAGTTCCATTACACGGCTGTTGCCTATAGAATGTAAAAAATTTTTTTTAAATCGATGAAGTGTTTTTGGTGTTTTATGCAGTTATAGTCTTCAAAAGTTCTACAACTCGACTGCCATATATTCTAACAGCATCTCTCGATTTCATATTTCTGTCATTAGCGTAAAGAAACGAATCCATGATATTCTTAGATACAATGCCTTCCAGGATCTATACTTTTCATTATTGGTCGAAACTGTCTTCAAGTGCAGATTAGCGAAATTATCTTTTAACAGGAGAAGAAGAGAATAGGATATCCAACGATTCTTGAATATCCTTGAATTCTGTCCTGGATTTTAATGTATCCTGGAAAATCCTAAAAATTCTTGGAATTTCAGTACTGACCTAAACTTTGTAATTTTTTCATTGAAATAAAATTGGATCATGAAAAAAGAAAAAAAAAATATATATATATATATATATATAATATTTTCGCGTGCGCAGAAGAATTAATTAGTCGGTAAGGATGAATTTTATGATGATTTTAGATAAAGCTTTAAAAGTTGATATTGGACATTAGATTAAAAATTTAATGAAGCGCCGACAAATTAATAATTTTATAAGGTGATTTTAATTGTGATAAGTTAAGAAAAATTGTTTGAATATATGAACACTCCTTCAAAAATGTAATAAGGCAACTAATAAAAAAAACTTGGATTTAATATCTGCAATTCTAAAATAGAATATCGCAAAGAAATTGCAGTCGTTTATGTATTAAGTGTTTATTACTTATAAATCATCAAATAATATTGTTCAAAATTTGTTTGCCTTTTAATTAATTAGTCGTATAGAATCCTGACTTAAATAGAAAATATATATTATAATGCACGAAACAATAAAAATTGATTAATTAATGAAAATTACTCGATCTAGAAAAATCAAAATGTTTTCCTGAAATATTCTGAAATTATGTTTAAATTGATTAGATTTTATTTGTCAGATATCGCTGGACACCCTGAAGAAGGATTTTTTATATGATTCACTTCTCTTATGATTCCTTTCTCGTAAAAATCTTACACATATAGTATTCTTTGTTCATTTTCTTGAAATAGAATAACGATAGAAAATCTTATTATCACAAGTGGAGCAGCGTTGTGACGTAGAATAAATCAGCAAATGAAAATCAATATATTGTTGCATCGATGTAGCGAACGCCTGTCGCATTGAAATCAATAATCATAATTTTACAAATTTTCCTTTAGAAATTTTCACAGTTTCCAATATGAATATATAACGATATTGGCAAATTTATTTAAAGTTTATATAATTTAAAGTTTATATATTTATATTTATGTTTAGTTTATATAATTTAAAATAACTCCATATTTTGTAATTTCTAAATAAAAAGTTTCTTATAGGAACCATTTCTAAGTTAAGAAACTTCAAGTTCTGCAAGTGGAAGAGGTACGTTTCTGGCCAGACGTGATGCACTTTTACTACAGATATCCTCGTTGCTACTCCTTGCTTATTGTGGTCATACACAATATTTGCCGTTTTTTAATTGTGGTTTAAGTGGAGAATGAAGAAAAGAAAATTAAACAATAAGAAAGATAACAGAATTATAGTAATTTATTAGAATACAATTCTAATAAATATTCAATTCGGTTCTTTGTACACAAAAAAAAACAAATGCAAATCAAATTATTACTAAATGTTATTATATAGTTATAGACATCTTCATTCGTTGTAATGGAAAAAGTAGATGCGCTCATCAAATTGCATGTGAGATTGCATTGGCATTAGGCGATTAGATGGCGAAGTAAAATTGCGGGATGATTCTATGGATACAAGAGGATGCTCTCCGGATAGCTGGTGCGCGTGTGCCTCGCATCGATCGCCGATCGCTATGATTACCCGTCAAACGTCGGCTTGACAGTTGCGAGGATGAGGATGGAGACGCCGATCTCATTCCCTGCGTGGTTATACGATAACGCGGGGTCTACAATAGAAGTAGCGGTCGTAGAATCTTCCCAAGCAGAACAATAAGTCATTATGATTCCAAAATGATTATTAAAAGTCATTTTTCAATCATTTCCGATTCATTTTAATGTCATTTTGACGTTATCATGGCTTATTGTTCTGCTTGGATTAAGTCATAAAAAATTAACCACTCACAGTCGAAACATAATTGACTATGATTGATCAATTTTCTACGACTTAAGATCCTACGACCGCTACGACTTCTATTGTAGACTTCACGTAAACGAAAACGTGGGATCGATCGATAGAAATCCATGTGCGTTTATTAGGATGGGAAGATAACTAAAGTATATTTTCATGAGTAAGAAAAGAACAAGTCCCTAGGAGAGATCATCCTTTCGCCATGACCCGTTTCTCGCCCCGAGGGAAAAAAACGGAAAACGGTTACGAGATCTCGACGGCGAAGGGAAACAGAGCGAGTGAGCGGCGAAAGCGGCGATGCGAAAGGGCGCGAGTCTCAGGATCGTGCTTAAGTCGAGGGATGCGCACGAAACAGGGGAACTCTCGCAATAGAAATCTCCATAAATCAAAATATACTTCAAATTAGTAATGAACGTCTAAATATGACGAGATATTTTCTCATTCTCGAAGTTATTCTTATTATTAAGTTTCTTTCTATACAACAACATCTTAAGGGTTCCCTCGATTACAATTTCACCCCTGAGTCGGTAAGGGGTGGTCTTGGCGACGTGAAAAAGAGAGAGAAAGGGGAGAGGAAGGGGGAGGGAGGGAGGGAGAGAGAGAGAGAGAGAGAGAGAGAGAGAGAGAGAGACGAGATCGCTGAGAGATACTATGATGAAGGAGAACGGAGAGAAGAAGGAAGAGGATCGAGATGGAGTTGTGAAAAGGGAGTTGGTAGGAGATGAGGACGAAGAGAGAGAGAGAGAGAGAGAGAGAGAGAGAGAGACGGGAGCGGAGGGCGCGTAGTGTAGTGGGGCGCACCGGCGCGGCACATCGTGGCTTGACGGAGGTGGGTGGTCGTGTGAGGAGGGGAGACATCGCGGGCGCAGCGCAAGAGAGGATATTGACATTTTCGGCCGTGGGGCGCGCATCGCTACGGAGGCAAGAGGGATTGGCGCTGAGGGTGGTGGCGCGCAGCGGGGAAAGGCGGGTAGTAAACGGGGGTGCGCGCGCGACGGGGCAGTCGCCTCTCCCTGCCGGATCCTGCAGTATCCATGGCTACGTCGTCTGCGAGGATTTCCCGCGAAAGACCGGAAGCGTGATCGCACGGTGAGGCCCGTCGCCAGCCACGGCAGCCGAGGGGGAGGACGAGTCAGCGAGCGACGAGGTAGCGGCAGCAGCAGTAGCGACTACAGCGACAACAACTGTGACGGGGGTGCCTTCGGGAGCGGCACCCGGGTAGTATTCTCTGATCGCGTCTTGTCCCGGTGGATTTCGCGACAATCATCCCTCTCCCTCTATATCTGTCTCCCTATTTCTTATCCTCTTTCTTTCCCTCTCCCTCTGAAAATAGGGTGGATACCGTCCTCATCCCAGTTTCTCCTTCAGACCGTCTCTCCCCTTCCTTCAGGCTACCGTAGGGGCCACGTAACCCCGACCCCACCGTCCCCGTACCCCGTCGTCACCGTCGTCGTCGCCGCCGCCGCCGCCGCTGCCGCCGCCGCCGCCGCCGCCGCCGCCGCCCACGACCTTCTCTCCGACTGTCGCGCACGGCGCTTTCAGCATCCCTCTCTGAACTGTTCTCCGTTTGTCTTTCCTCGCCGCGGTAGTGGTGTGTCATCGCAAAAGGACTTTAGCTTGTGGCACCAGGCCAGGGCTCCTCTCTCGGGAGCGGCCGGTCTGTTCAACCGGGTGTTCAGGTAGCTAAGGAAGCGTCGCCGTGTGGGTGAGTGTGAGTCATCGTTACGCAGACAGGTGAAGGATAAGGATGTAGTAGATAAATAGAAAGATGAAGAGTGAAAGAGAGAGAGAAAGAGAGAGAAAGAAAGACAAAAGAGAAGAATGCAAAAAGAGAAATAGATAAATAGATAGATAGACAATTAGAGACGTCGAAAGAAAGGAACCAGACGGAAATACGACGGAGGCAGGAAATACAGGAGAGACGTTCTCTCCCTTCGGTAAGGTGGTGGGTAGCGGGGCGTTGATCGTACGTACACCGGTGTCGCTTTAGTAGTGGTGGTGGGTAGTAGTGCCGTTGGTGGTGATGGTAGTGGTGGTGGTAGTGGTGCATCCCGCAGTGTGTTTACCCAGGGTGAGGTGTCTCTCGCGCGCGCGACTAGGCGGAGTCGCACCTCTCCGTCCGCTCCCGCTTCCGTTTTCCGCGTCTCCCCGTGACCGCTTCGCGACGAGGGAGCGACGTGTACCTCTAACCGTGACCCGTTCTCTCTCACTATCTCTTTCTTTCTCTCTCTCTCTCTCTCTCTCTCTCTCTCTTTCTCTCTTCGCATATCTACCTATTTACTTCTTGTACCTAACGTTGACGTGACAGAAGAGGCGTTGCCGCGGCAGCCGCGAGCAGCCTCCACCCTCAAGAAGGAGAACCGGATACCGCTGGACGTAAAATCTAATTCCTCGTCGCTGATATCGTCTCGTTCCAGAAGAATCTCTGCCTAAGGACACGTTCCAGGTATTAGGTTCTGCGAGTCGATAACGATCACGAGGCTAAATACAAAGGCGTTGGCTCACCTCGCGTCGCTTCTTCGTCCGCGCTCCTATAACAAGAAACGACGTGAAATCTCTGTGATCTTCTCTGTAACATATTTGTGAGGAGTCTCATTTGATTTGGTGAAGATTCCGATCCGTATCGCGGGACATTTCGAAGACAAATGTAAATATCAGTGGAAATGCCTAATCTTTTGGTGTTTTCAAACTTTATTGAGTGTCATGATGTGTTTCGCTAGATCGTCTTTTCTACAGTTATTTGTAAAGATTCTCGGTTCACATAACACGTTCATGGATAAAGTCATGAGTCGATAAAACTTACGAAGGGTCGTCAAGGCGTTGGCTCTACTCTTGATTTTCTTTTTCGTGCGTCGTGGAGGAAGTGCATAAATTCTTCATGACCTTCTTGTGGTCCTATATTGCGTTTTAGTATAGTGACGAGAATATTCAGTTTTAAGAATATCCCCACTTTTTATAGAAAAGAGAGAGAGAGAGAGAGAGAGAGAGAGAGAGAGAGAGAGAGAAAGAGGAAAGAATATCAGTGAATATGGTATGTTAAATAATGATTGTTAATACACGATTAATGATTGAAAGAATAATCTTGCTAAAACATCTAAAAATTTTAGCTAAATACTGATCTGAAAATGACGTTGTTGCAACAATCAAAACAATGTATAGGCCTCTCAAGCTAGAATGTCAAAATTTTTTGCAACATTGCTCATTATATTTGACATTTCTACTAATTATTAGTAATTATTTTGATTCAATAAAATTATTCTGAAATCTGTATTTGGCTAAATTTTTAGATACTTTAACACAACCGTTCTTTCTGTGCAAATATATGTCAAAATAATTTTAATCCTGACAATCTATATTAAAATATATAATCTTTGTTTTTCTTTATGCTTAGAAGTAAATATATTTTTTTTTTAAATTGACTATGAATTTTCAATTGTGAATATACTTGAAAATTGTAAATATTTTTTGAAAGAAACGCGTTTGATAATTTCACGTATTCTAATTTAATTAAATCGCTATAGATAGAAATATTTCTGATCCCGAAAGACTTTGCTATTTGAACACGTGCAAGTATTCGCTATATGAATCGATAACTATCATAATAACAATCATAAAAGGCTATCCAAGTAATAATCCTTCTCTCTCTTGTAAAGTCCTAGAAAGGAAAGTATATAACTCATTCTACATTTCTCGAAATGGATGATTGACTTTAATATCGGTGAACACGCTATGAATTCTTTTCGCTCACGTCATTCGCATTAAATTGCCTATCAAAATTCTGAGTAAATAAGAGAGGAACAATTGCTTATCTTCATTCTAATCAACCGTGTTTGATTGATGGAAACGCTTCTATTACACAGGCTAATCTTAACCTTTCATCTGCAATTTAAGTCTTTTTTTATTAATCCAAGTTTTTTTTTATTATTCTGTTTTTTACTATTCTACTTTCAAAAAATGTGGAAAAATTCAGAGTTACTTTTCAACATCTCAATTACATTATCTAATTATTACGAAGTATTTTAGTAGGAGGGGGGAGGAGAATTGGACTCCATCCTCCTTTATTGAGAAAAGAATGAAATTTTGCTTGGTGCTAAAAAAAGACTTAGATTGTAGACGTTGTAGCGTAACGAAGAATAATAAAATTTATTTACGCGATTACGTCTCATGTATTTATAACACGCATATCTTATAGTATTTGAACTTTCTGAAATTATTTTAGATCATCGCATCTATATTAATAGCTTAATTTTTTTATTAATATTAATATTTTATAATATTCAATTCTTTTCTATTCTTTTATTATAATATTCTATTTTATATATTTCCTCTCCTATTAAAAGTTTATGAATTTAATTGTAGCGAGTATGCCTACCAGTCAAACGCGGATGAACAAAATAAAAACGAGTAATCTTCTGGCTTACCTGGACACACAATGGTATGGAGATCCGGCTTCACGCGAACAGGAAGCACGAACGTGCACCCACCATTCATGTTTAGTCACGGACAACGTATAACCGCATCGCCACCGAAATCGATATAGTGTTTAGAGAGCTCTCTTTCTCTCTCCCTCTCTCTACCTTCACACTCACGTTTACGTGGACGATACATATACCTTCCGACTTTCGTGTCGGGTAACGAGGGAACCCCCAGGCTCGACTAAGGTTTCTTACCACCGTACCTTCATTCGATACTACGCCCACGCGTATTTATCAGACGAATCGCTGGTGATTCAGAATTCCTCAATCTCCTCCTCTCTATACATTCCGATATATCGTTTTTGATCCGTTCATGCATGCCGGTTATCACGACGACGACCACGACGACGGTGGCAGTGGCGGCAGTGTTGTGATTTTTGTAGACGGCAAACACAACCGCGATTTTCCGCCGTCTCCGTCGCCCATAATTAATCCTTTGAAACCCGGTGGTCATAAGTGCACGCACCGTTTGACATTTATCCTCTCTCTAATCGCGGGTCTCTCGTCCAATTAAGCGGTATACACGCGCCACGCGTGAATCCGCGCTTTTGCCCAGACGGAGGTCCGATGATGTAAAAAGCTTAGGTAACGACAACCGACGATCTAAAAATAATTTTCCGCCTTCGGCTCGGCTCCCCAGGCGGAAACAATGTGTCGAGTTTATCGGGTCTGGTTGGTTGTAGAGGTGGATGACCAATTAATGGAAAAAAGACTATATCTATCTAATCTATTTTATTTAACATATGATGATAATAATCCGTATTTACATAGCATACTTTATTCGAAGGACATCTTGAAATCATCGATTTTAGGATGTCGAGACGTCTTTTGAAAATCTTGAAGATGTTCTTTGTATTGTATGGAGTAGCATCCACTATTCATAGAACATTGTTCATTGTTAATTTTTTAAGGACATCATTAGCTTGTAATTAAAGAAAAAACAATTTTTTAAAAACTACTTTTGTTAAAAAATGACTTGCAATAAGTAAAGAATTTATCGATATTTACACTATTAATATATATCGAGTACGCTTTCAATTGGCGGGTAGTAAAAGTACCATGTTTCAATGTTCAATACTACATTTTCCATCGTCTGTACTTAAATATAACTAATTTGCACGGATTTAATTTGCACAGATCTCGAATTTATCCCAAATTTATCCCGAATTAAATTTTAAAGTGAACGTTGTAAATTTGCAACATTTATAGATTCATTCCTTAGAGAGTTAAAAAGCAACAATTATTAGAAACTATTGGTATTCGAAATTATCAAAAAAATTAATATTATAATGATGAACGATCGCTAGATGTATCTTTAACGACTGGAATGATCATTCGCGTGTTTTTGTATCTATGTAGAATACGGTTGAAAATAACTGTCAACTATACTGATATTTTTAATAGGAATGTTTTAATCCGGCTTCAGAGGATCCAGAGGATCCAAAGGATTCCCTATCCTTTCGTGATGGATGTTGCGAGATGAGCGTTGCGAGAACCCAGGATACTTCGGCATTGTCGAGAGCATCCCCGGAAGAAATGATGTATTGCGTGGCCGACGAGAGCGGTTCAGTAACCCTCCAGTGGCGCTACCCTTTTATTATCCGCGATACACATCTGTACAATGCCTCGCGTTGTTGACCTCCCCTCTGACATTGACGATTATGGCCAAATGCTACGATGAAATCGTGCTCGCTATAATCGATGGCATGTCGCGAATGTATACATCGCAAGAAACGTGAACGATATGCGAGAAAATGAAAAAAAACTAGCCGAGCGAACGTTGCTAAAGTTATTTAACATGGAGAAATTTTAGATGAATACGGCGAGTGGTAGCTTGCATCCTTTCTAAAGTTTGCCGAGATGGGTTTAGTTTACCGAAGTTTAATTGATCCCCGACGCATCTCTAAAGCTGATAGATATTCATGGTGTTATAAATTAGTTTACTGAAAAATTCAATATTGCTAATATGTTAATAAACTTGAGAACAAATTTGCAACTTATGTAAATTGAATTGGCGAAGTCTGATTTCTAAGTGATTAAGACATCTGTGTGGTCAGCTGTATTTAAAAACTCATCTGTTTACGTATTGAACTAAACGAAAGTTTATAATTTTAACTAATAATTTTTGAAATTACTATTCTATTTCATTGGAAACAATACTTCTGATGAATATAATTTTTTAATCGATGAATAATTTCCGTTTATGTCTGACCAAAGTCAGACATATTACTTAAATGCGATTAATTAAATATTTACAAAGATTTGAAATTATTTGTTACTTTAAATACGCATATAAATATTACTTATTAAATAATAAGCTGTATTTTTGTAAATAATTACAATAGTGAAAAATTGAATTATGTGTAAGAAAAAGGAAAGTGATCGTCAGTCTGACTATAACGTCAATTACTACTTAAAACTAGAAATTAAAATACATAATATATTACTATTAGTATAATTTTACATTAGTTTGAAAATTTGTTTATTACTTATTGTTTTATGTCATAAAATATGCAATAATAAGTTAAATTATAACTATAAAGTATATCGTAAATGAATTAATAATTAGAATAATAACAAAGAGCTGTATGCGATTATTTATTACATTCATGAATATATTACAATTTAATTTTTAGTTTAGCTAATCATTATTTTTTAATAAAGGTAAAAAGTGTGAGAAACAATATATGTATACAATATACATTATTGATTTGATAGAATAATACCATAAATACAATAAAATATATATAAAATCGAATAATACGTGTTTATTTTATTATAATAATTTTATTAAAATAAATATCATATTGTATATAATAAAAAATTAATACTATATAAAAAAAAAAATAATATTCTAAAAGTATAATTGACAAATAATTCTCTTGTATACGAAAATAAATAGTTTACGAATGGTGTTGTTCGAAATGCACTTTTCTCACGGCTAATCGATTTGCGTCTGTTTACAGTAATCATGCCAGGGACAAGCTGATGACTATCGATATCTGCAATGATGTGACAATAAAGATATCTCCTTCCACTCTCTGATAACTCTGGGATTGTCTCTATTACACACAGTGCTTCCCAATAATACACACAATTCAAGGAACAAACCGCGCAAAAAAAAGCAACGTCAAACCACCGACCGTGGTCGGCGTCGTGGAAATCGGTGCCAAAAGTCGACAGAGACAAGCCAGCCCCGCGAAAGTGTGTCAAAGAGGAACCGAAGGGGGTAAAATTGAGAGATAGAGAAAGGGAAAAATATATAGACGCAGCGAGAAGGATCAGGTCGGATATCTTGAGGAACGGGGGGAGGACAGAACGGGCGGATACGTGCTAAGGCGTGTCGAGCCGGAAACACGAACGGGCATCACGAGTACAGGGTGGTGGTGACGCAGGCAGAGCGGTGGTGGTGGTGGTGGTGGTGGCGGCGGGGCAGGCAGGTGGCGGGATCTAAGCCGGAATAAGAGCAGTTAGAATGGGCAACAAGCTCTCCTGCAGTTGCGCACCCCTAATCAGATCAAAGACGTATCGTTACGAGGACAGCCCATGGCAGGCCGGTGCCAGAGGCGGAATGGGCGGCGGCGGAGGACGCAGGGGTGATACTGGCCACTTGCTCAGGTGCGGAAGCTTAAGAGACAGGAAGAGGTGCGCATACCATACCATTCAACCATTGAATCACTCTCCATTCGACCATGTTACCACTCTTTCTCTTCAATGATTACCATATACCCCTTGACTGTATGCATTATACTGACTCTCTTTCTGTCTCTATCTCCTCTTTCTTTTTTCTTCCTTCTCTCTCTCTCTCTCTCTCTCTCTCTCTCTCTTTCTCTATCTATCTATCTATTTTTCTCTCCTTCTATCTTTTTTGCTTCGTTGTTGATATTTCTTAACATGCATGAGAATAAAACATGTGATGAGAATAAAACTTTTTTTCCATAGATAATAATTTATTAAATGTATAAATTTATTAAAAAAGATAGTGCTATTATTGTATGATTATATTTTTATTGTCTGATAACAATTTAAGCAGTTAAAAAGTCACGCGATAAGATGACGTCCACACGATTAAAATTAATGAGTTTCCATTTATGTACCGATGTCTCTTTTTAAAATCTTCAATTAAACATTTACTTCTCTGTCAATATAGAGAAAGCTAATGTACGCATTAAGAAAAATTTATTTTGTTTAGAAAATAGTTTCACGAGAGCTTAATTTGAATTTTTCAAATACAATTAGTACATTTTATCGCTGTTAAAAAAACAGAAATTGTTTCCGTTACATGTAATGGTAGATACATTAAAAATATTTAATGTTGTCAATAAAAATAAAGTTTAGTAACTTAAATTTAACATTTACTTACATTAAATTTTATGCAAATCTACATAAAATTTAATAAAAAATATTAAACATCGTGAAATTTTATAAAAGCACTAAATTTTATGTACATGTACACAAATATACTTTTCAGTTGCAAATACATTAAATTTAATTTAGTGTCACAAAATTTAATTGAATTTAATTTATGTAACTTAAAAGTACATTAAATTTTGTGATATTTTTAACAGTGCAATGTTATTCTAATGATTATTGGTTTTATTTTAGCAAGTGCTCTGAAGCGTTTATTAAAAAATGCAGTATACAAAGATCCGTACTTGATATATTATTTCGTAGCACAGTGAGAAGCTATATATCTTTGCAGCTGAACGTCGCATCAGACGTTGCGTTTTATTCATATCACCCAGACTGTCTCATATTTTCTTTATTAAATTCCTTTTTTTCTAATTTTATCTCTCTCGTTGTGCTTTCTTCTAGCTGTCTTATTTGACGGTGCTTATGTCTTTGATCCTCACCTTCCTTTTGTTTTTCTCTTTTGTTTTTTGTTCAGTTATTCGAGCTGATAGTTCATTCATCATGGCCGATAGCCCGTTTTTCTTATTCGGATCGTGATATGCTTGATTAAGTAATATTGGTGCGATCTCGATACATTCTCTTTTATATTCCTGAACGGGCTTTTGAGAAATAATATGCACTAAGAAAACCGCGCTTTACATTTCGATAACAGAAGTAACTGTTCTTTTTCTGCTATTTTTGCCTTGTGCTACTAGCCTGGATTTCATTTGATGAAAAAAAAAAATTATGCCTTGAATACTTTTTCCCTGGCCACATTGTTTTTAAATTTTTATACTTCTCGTTTTTATACTTCTCAAATGCACATTTTTACGTATATTTATATATATTATCTACTTTTATATACTTCACCTGTACACGTACGCTTCGCATGATTATTAGTATTTTTAGTATCACATCATACCTTCTTGTCCATTGGTTTGATGTACAAAATTCAATGGATATCGTTTCTTCGGAATTAAAAATAAATATCTACGGATCGTGTAATTTTAATACAGAAAAAGCTCGACGTTTACGCGGTAAATGCAGATGTAGCATGCACATAATATATGTGATTTTCCACCGACGCATGTGATGATTTCTATTTTATCCGTTTGAAAATAAAACGACCGACGTCATACGGAAATATTTTTATGCAATTTCAACGTAGTATCGACTATCGATAAAGATATATAGCGAAAAATCGAATACTCTAGATTATATGGATCATTCTTATGTTTCTTTTCTCATTTTTGTGTCACGCCTGCTCTACTATTTTCTTTCCTTAGAACTTTCCTTAAGTGTATCGATGTTTCAAAAAATTATGTTGGCGTAATACACGATGTAATGACGAGAGTTTTTAGGCTGTGGGCCGAAGTGTTCCATGTAAACTCGAGCGGGGGTGGAAGCAAATGGCAGCAGGTGTCCGAGGATTTGGTCCCGGTGAATATCACCTGCATCCAAGACTCGCCGGAATGCGTCTTCCATATCACCGCGTACAATAGCCAGGTCGATAAGATTCTAGACGTCCGGTTGGTCCAGCCAGGTGAGCCATAATTACAACATGTATTTTAAGATACTCTAATTAAATCTCGATTCTTTATAGAAGGAAGAACAACAACGTAAAAAAAATATTGCAAAAATGTATCTATCTTCGCAAACTGACTTTACTTTCAGAATAATATCGCAGCAATTGAAGGTGGCAAGAGTTGTGGAATTTAATACGAATAAATCTTGCAATAATTAATATGACGTAATTGTGTTTAAGGTACGCGTATCGGTCAAGCATCGGAGTGCTTTGTCTACTGGAAGGATACAGTGACAAATGATACGTGGGGGCTGAACTTTACGTCTCCCATAGACGCAAAGCAATTCAGAGAATGCTGCGTAAGTTTAGTGATGTTACACTTGAGACACGCATTTTGTTACATTATACATCATCGCCACAATCCTGTTCGCTATCACTCTCTCAGCGCGTCTCTCCGCCTATTTCCTTTCTCCTTTCCGGGTCGCGCGCAAGGAAGTTGAGCGGAGATACTTTAGGGGGATACTTTTAGGGACGACACACAACAAGTCCGATACAAGTCCCATTCGATTTCTTAGGTCATTTGCAGTCACTAGTTAATTTTCCATACAGTCACCATCGTTCAAGATTTCAAGGAAAGCGTCCTCTTCTTACTCGTTGAAGCTCGAGCCACCGAACAAGCAGAAGATCAAAACACGCCGAAAGCCGCTATCGACACCGGCCTCACCGAGCCGATCCAGGGAACCTCAGTGTACCTGTATGACGCCGGAACAATATGCCCGACTGCGCAGCCAAGATACCAGATACCGAAGTCCATGCGGTACGTGCGATTATGAAATATTTTTTTATATTTATAATATATAATTGATATATTTATATTACGTTTCTTTATATATTCATTTTTATATTATTTGGAATGAAATAATTACAAAATGTATGTTTTTTTCTTTCATTATTTTTCATTATAATGCATATGCTGTAAAACATTTTCACGTAAAATTACAACGATTATATTGAGTAATTTTAGGACCCACTATTAAAGATTATTTGTGTATTTACATATGTACATTTACATGAATGTAAAGTTACAATTTATGTACAAATCAAATTATTCTTTTTTATAGTAATTAAACAATTTTCAAAATAAATTTATTACAATTGAAATTTATGGAAATATTTACCCAAGAACAACAAGTCACAATAACGTCAAAATGAATTGGAAATGATTAAAAAATGACTTTTGATGATCATTTTGGAATCATTTTGATGTCATTCTGATATTATAATGACTTGTTGTTCTGCTTGGGTACATAATTATAAATTATGTACAATTTTTTAAACTATGTTATCGATACGTACAAAGGTAAAATGTAAATATAATATATATGATAATATCATCACATTATATTATCACAAATATTATAAAAATTACACATTTTAAAAACTATAAAATATGTTATTATTTTTGTGTAATTTTCTATCTCATATAAAGTTATATTTATATTATAATAAAATTAGAGGTAAAAGTTTTATTTTTTATAAAAACGTACAATTTTATATATTTTCTCTATAAATTGCATAATTTTTGCACATATTATTTATGTAATTTTACATACTTGTTTTCCAGTATGTATGATTTTGACAGACAGAACACTTTAATATTTTTGAAAAATTTTGTCAAATAAATAATAGCAACATAAATTAATGAATATGATTTTATTAATTATATTATAATTTATAATTTGGCCATGCTATTTTAGGGCCATCTACACTTCCACGGACCATAGGGCGTTCCACGGAAATGGACATGACGCCGGGACGAGACAAGATAACAGCGGCCACATCCAGCGCGTCTCTCTATGACAACGTCAATAATACTAGTGCGACACCCGGGAAAACACCAAAGGCCGGCGACTCAGCCAAGCAGAAGGAGAAGCAAAATGAGACGTGTCAGACGACTCCAAAGACTGCCAACATTGGAATTGGAACGGTCACAGTGGGATCGCAGGCAAGCGTCGATCTCAGCATATGCATCCTCCTCATTAATCATTATGTTCAAAATTAACAAATTTGAAATTTGTAAACAAATTGATGTTTTCTTTATTTTTTAAAAATCGTTATCTCAATTATACTCTTTTATTAAATAATTTAATATTTTAATTTAATGATGTTAAAAAAATTAAGGTATTAAATCTTTTTTAGAAGAATTGTATTTATTTTTTATTATCTTTTTAACAATGAAATATTATTTCTTTGTTGGTATATCGAGCAAAATGTTAATTTAACAGAAAATGTTTGACAATAACATAACTGTTATAATTTCCGTGTATATATTTTTATTAATAAAAAAGTTATAGCATAGGAAAGCAAAAGGAATCTCAGGTATGCCACAATAAAAATAGCACTGGAAGGATTAAATAAAGTTATTATTATTATTATTATTATTATTTTTTATTATTATTTATTATTATTATTAAACATGAAAAAACATTTCATGAAAAAACTTCAACTATAAATCATATCCATTATCGAAATCAAGAAACACCATTTTGAGCTTATTAATTTGCCCATCTCACAGATCGACAGCCCAGACGAAAAAGGTTCTACAATATCGCCGAAGAAACAGAAACAAAGCCAGGACTCGTCCACGCAACAGAACGGCATCGAGATGCTGAAATCAGAAGGCACCCAGGCCGGCGGCACTTTGCAAATTAAGTCATTGCGCAAGGAGCAGCTCCATCACACCAAGTCAGCCGACTACACTGAACTGGAGATGCAGAACGGCAATCTCTTTAACATTGTCAACAACAATCACGGTCACAGGTCGAAGAGCAAGAGCACCGACGACATGCGGATCGAGAATGCACAGAACGGCGGCATCAGTCTGGATTCGAATACCTTGAAACGTATGCTAAAGCCGATGCCGAGTATCGACAGCCCGGTGACGTCGCCGGAGATGACGAGGAAACGTCACAGCCACCACAGTTATCACTACCATCCGAGCAATAACAATCAGAAGTACATGATGCAGGAGATTGACAACGAGAATTATGCGCATCCGTATCGCGCGCCTTATAACAACAAGTTTCAAAGTTCCAGGAGCGCCCACGACATGAGTCGGCAATACTCCGGTACGATTTCTTCTTGCCACGTATCGCTGATTTTCTGCTAATTTCTTCTCGTGATCTTTTTAGATAATTTTTAATCGTTTCAATGTTGCCCTGGCATTTTAAATTTTCATCTGTACATTTGCAATTGATAAATGTCTACGATATAATAATATTTAACTATTTGGATTTAATGAATTCAACGAATGTGTGGGGGATGCGTGCGTGCGTGCGTGCTTGCGTGCGTGTGTGCGTGCGTGCGTGTATGTGTGTGTGTGTGTGTGTGTGTGAGTGTGTGTGTGTGTGTGTGTGTGTGTGAGTTATATTAATGATTAAATATTTGGTTAGTTTCATGAAATATGATTATGTTTAAATATCAGTTTTATACGCTATAATTTGTTATTTAAAATAAATTAAATTTTTTAAGTGGAGTAACGTTATCATTGTTGAGATAATTAATTAACAATTCTATAAAATTGTTCGAATTAATATTAAATTTTTTTAAAAATTTAAAGATTATAAAATAAATTACTATAAAATAAATTATTACGAATCTGGGATAAAGTTCTCAACAAGGAAAATGTTTAAAAGTAATTGAAGAAGAATCGATCACGTAATTTTTTCCTAAAACTACGAAATGTTCCGCACAACTTTTTAAAAAATTATAACATAATTGTTATTTATCGCAAAATGACAAGATTTAATCGGGCGTAATTTAAAGTGGCAAAAAGTAAAAAGGTGACAAAGTTCACATCGTCAATTACATGATCGATCATGGTCTCTTCCCTTGCTTGACCCCATGATACTGGCGAATGCGTAACGCTATAGGAAGTCCCTACAACTAATCGGCGACTGATCCTATGACGTCCATCAGTCCCTATAACCTTTAGTTACACCCTCGGTATAACTTAACATGCGCACAAAACGCACAATGCGGCAGCTAGCCGGCTGCACTCTAATGAAAGTCACGGGGTCATCCACCACTTCTTGAGGCACCCCCTAACATTTTGTTGCTCCTGACCTTACATAACATGCGCACTAGGAGACAACGTGGTTGTCCTGTCAGCTCCACGTCGGCTTCGTGGTTCATTCTTGAACCAACCGCTTCCCGGGTTACGCGTTCGCCGTTCCCGATTAACTTGACACGTCTCGCCCATTGATCAGCGCCGCACGTCTCATCACGTCCGTCGTACATCCTGCACTCTCGGTTGCACCTCTCTGCCCGCAGGCGGCAGAGGCAGGACGTACTTAGATTCGGAACGTAATCGGTGCACAGGTGACATGTCGCCGCCTTCGGACAATGTCATCTTCGACAACCAGTGCTATGCCACCACGCCGAGTTCGTCGAACGGCAATTCCGACATGGAGCAGCCAAACCACTGCAACTCCCGCCGTTGCAACGGCGGCCAGACATATCAGCAAAACATGCAGTCGGTGTCGACGCCGGGCAGCCCGACCAGCCGGCTGCTTCTCGAATACGAAATGCATCTCAGGAACACTCTCGCCAAGGGCATGGACGCAGAGAGCTATAGCCTGCGCACATTTGAGGCTCTACTCACGCAGAGCATGGAGAACTTGGGTGAGAACTTGATTTTATCTTTGACAGAGAAAGTCAAATGTTTAGTAATTTTTTATGAATTCTCTGGCTTAAGAATGCAGCTTAATTGAATAAAATGATATTCATAATGAAAACTGAAAGTTTAATTAATACTTATAAAAGAATGCATTTTTTAAAAAAATTTATTTTTCTCTATTTCTTTAAAAAACTATTTTTCAAGTAATTATTATCAATCACTTAAAGTCATCGCTTTGATGTAGAATTTTATTTAAGTGTAATTCCGTTGTGAAATTACTTGTATTGTAAGAGAATAAAGAAGAAACGTTCTCAGCAGAAGATTTCATAAGATTTCTTTTTAATGACTCTGTATAACATGGCATTTAAGAAATTAAATTTCAGGAGAATAATTATGTGCTATTCTAGTTATCAAGAAACATAGTCTTTTTGTGTATCCTACCGACCCGTGTTCTTTTCAAGCGAACAAATTAATTACACATTAACTTTAACCTTTTCAGCTTTTATTAAGATGAAACTATCGAAATAATTAATTGTAAAATATTGTTACACCATGAATAATTAAAACGAGAGTCTTTACGTTTTTCAGAATTTGCGGAAAACATACCGTTGAATGTTCAGCGCACGCCTCACGCTTCACGAAGACGTAAGTTGATCGCATGCTGAGAATTGAAAAAATACATGAGAATCATATCCTTCGTTCGTAACCAATTATCATGATTACAGGTTCCAATTCCAACAAGTCGTCGACCCTGCCGCTATCATACCGCTACTGCAACGAAAGACAGAACAGCAAGGACCGAGATGGTTATTACAGTGACCGCAACGAGATGGTGAGAGAGAAAAGAGAGCGAGACCCCGATCGGGATCGCGGCTATCTCAGCGACTACAATTCTAGGTAAATTATCGTTCCAATCCATGTTAAGATCAGCATTTGCACTGTAAAGGATTTCATGCTTCCGCTTAATTCATCGCGCTTTCATTCGTCTGAA
>Ga0157364_1001807_pt1 | contig 18913 bp, 12 predicted proteins | sample AttsexASBM2_FD_111476 | JGI IMG/M metagenome (GOLD analysis project Ga0157364, IMG submission 111476) | Fungus gardens microbial communities from leaf cutter ant in Ribeirão Preto, State of São Paulo, Brazil - Atta sexdens ASBM2 | ecosystem: Host-associated > Fungi > Mycelium > Unclassified ...
AAATACAATCCAACGTGTATTATAAAAATTCATTGTTAAAGCTTTCGCAAATATACGTAAGAATTTTTTTAGAATTTTTTACAGAACAATATAAAACTCTGCATTAAAGTTCGAAGGTGCGAACAAAAAGAAAATTTCACATTGTCGACGGAAGATTAAATGAATGATAATTAGTACAACTTATTAATTCGTAAAAAGCTGAGCTATATTCTGGACTAATGGGTTTTCTACAATAAGCCATTACTTAAACTTTAAATCTTAAGCCGTAAGAAATTGACTAATTAGAATCAAATATGAAGAATAATCGATGATTAGTCAATTTCTTATGGCTTAAAGCTTAGGTAACGGCTTTCATTGTAGAATTCCCATAAGACTTTAAATGGACGGAAGCGTATTTCGAAATGTCTCTCTGAATGATACAAACAGATGATTTATTGTTTGTCATGAAAAGCAGAAAGAGCCCTCGTTTAAAGTCAGTCTGGCAGAAAAGTGACAGGAGTGACACTTTGTGAATATCACATGAAATCTACCTTCGGAAATGTATTCGAACTTAGGTCGGTTTCATAACGTTTACAAATTTTAAGTGCTGTCCTCAACTCTTTAACGTCTTTACGATCATGTGAGGGATTTTCGTGTTTTTCTACCGTCAGAAATACATGATCTTTAATCATGAGGTGTGTACCTATATTTTTAGCAACTTGGAATTTGTTTACAGCGACAGATTACAAAAAAATTACTTCACTTTATTAAATCAAGTTGGACGACTTTTGGCATTTTTTTTAAATAGAAAATGAAATGATTTTTGAGTATACAAGACTCGTCTGAACCTCGGAACGCAGATTAGATGTACTAATGAATGATAACTGAATTTATATATAGATATCTATATAGAAAGTAATATCTTCAATTAGTATAACCACAAATTAAATTTAATTAATTAAAAGATAAAGTATCTGCGAATATCTCAGAATGAGAATTTCATATGCAAATTTTTTTTTTTTGAAGTGCTCGAATAACGTAACTAATCGAGCGCGTTCGCGACTTTGATAATGCCATACGACTATGTAGTACATGTCCGTCGTGTATACGGAAGAGTGCATATACATGCAGCGAGCCAGAGAAAGTACAAGACGAAAGGAGCGAGAAAGACCGGAGGAGGTACGACGCTTTCCAATAATTTCTGCGCTTTGTTGTAAATTCCCCCCTCCCCCGCTAATTCGTGGTATTTTCTCGCTGTATTTTATGAGCGGCTACCGGCTTTGCCTCGCAAATTGTTTCCAGGAATTCTCCGTACGCTGTTAAATTACTGTACTTTCACATAATATGTGCGGTGGATTTTAGCTCGGCGCAGCGTGCCGTGCCGCACTTCAACCTAGAGTCTATCCTTCTCATTGGAATTTTGTGTTGCGCTTGGTTCCCGGAGAATTTTATTTTTTAAGCTAATCTCTTTTTATTACGTACAAAATAGTTTTAACTTTTTGCCCCCGTATAAGCTTTTTACTCCGTAAATTGATGAAAGGACGTTTGCTAGAGACGAATTCTCTTTCTGTTTCAGGCGATCGCGACGCTACCAAAACGGCCTCTGGTGAGTAAGCGAAATTATATTTATTATAATCTCTTCTCATTTTTCAACAATAGCATTCGTGCTGCATCGAAATTGTATCGTTAAGATACACTACGTATACAGTGTGTGGTTTATACGATATATCCTTCGTCGATGACGATCGTAAAAGTACACAATTTGAATGATGAAAGCGAAATTAGTATATTCTGATACGACGTACATTTTGCTCGTCTCGAAATGAAAGAAACGTTCGAATAAAAATATGTATTTCCAAAACCGGTCGTCATTTAAAAATTTATGACTTTGATGGGCGTTGGAAGTATATTCAACCGATATAACCACCGAATTGATCACCGAATTTCCATATTATTTCTAATTTCACATAAAATTCGTCACCACATCGTAAATTAGTAATGAATCTTGCGTATCTTGATATTTCCAAAACCATTTTGATTTTTGACAGTCCATTAACGATTATATCGCATCTAAAAGTATTTAAGGAGTAAGATGACTATAAATAAGATGACTATAAATCGTTATCACATCCTTTTTCAGTAAAATCGCTTAACAACAGAAAGAAAATATTTAACGTTGGAATTAGGAGTTATTATCGACAGATGAGTTTTAAAAAAAACTGTAGATCAATAATCGAATCGGGATTCAATTAGTAAAAAAATGTTTTACTATCGATGCGAAAATCGAAGCCGATGGATAAAAGGTGATATATGTGAGCGTGCTCGACGGACTTTAACTATCCAGAGAAGAACGAGAGAATCGCCATTAGTTCAAAAGTTTTCTCAACAGTCTGTCAGTCTGTTTTCGTCGACGCGCTTCATCTTATTCCAGTGAGCGTGCACGACTATTGTCTTCCGCCGGATTTTCGTCGGCACGAACTTTTGGAGGACTCAACGAATCACCACCAGGTTGTCATCGATGAAGATCGATGATCGGAGGTCGCTTTTTCGATCTTCTCCCTGATAAATAGAAAAAAATTGTTACAAAGTGTGAATAGGTCATAATATTTTTCTTATTGATTGTATGCTCGACGATACACTGAAAAAAAATATTAAATTTTAATAAATATTTGTTTGAATAATTCTAGTAAAGTAAATATTTACTAAACATAAATATATTTTTATTTGATACAAAAATCATTAATTTGATTTAACTATCGTTTTTTTATTGAATAAATATTTGTTTATTATAAGTAAAGTTTATTTAGTACATATTTGTTTATTGTAAATAAAATTTACTTAGTGAATATTTAAAGAAATATATATTAAGATTTAATAAATTTTTTTAGCCTAATATTACTTTTTTTGAACTTTTTTGTGAGGAATTTAATAATCAAGATAATGCAACTTTTTCCTAAAGCAAAAAGTGAAAACTTTTACTATTAAAATTAATAGAGAAATTTTGTACTTTCCGTTCTAGGGAAAAAAGTTACATGATTAGTATCCTGAAAGTATTGTATTTAATTTTAGTAAAAAATACTCTATTCAAATTCAATAAATTTATTATTATGAAAAGTATCGAAATCGCACTTTTTTCGAATCGCTTAATTACATTTCTTTTATCACTTTAAATAAAAGAGTATAATTACTTATCCTGATTTACATTCAATTATCTTCATGTTTTAATATGTTACAGTAAAATCATTTATGAGCAAGGCGATGAAATTGATCTGATATAATTTTTTTAATTCCTTGATAACGCGAGGATTAAAGTTGTAAATGTTTATGACTTGTCTTCTTATGTATCAGCTCGAAACAGGGCAGCTTTCGCGAGACCTGAATGTACCTTAATACATTCCACTATGAGCACCAACGGTGCCATCGGCGGCAACAGTATAAAGCCGGTGTTAATATTTGATTTGCCGGTTGCTGGGCGGCGATGCGCATGCCTGACGTATCTTCGACCCTCTTCGCGTTTCACCCCTTTAAATCTCGCCCTTATCCTCTCGTCCTCTCCTCCTCCTCCTCCTCCTCCTCTGCGAAGAAACTCCTATTTACCTATCTGTCGCCGCTCTCAATAGACGGGATTTAATACCGAGCGGTTGCCACGCGGTAAACTTGTGTCTTATGTCTCGCGGATAAGAATTATCGTTCGAGCAATCTGGTTTTGCGGCCGACGAGTTCAATGATCCCTCGCACAACACTCGCGCGATGGTACGATATTTTATTTCGGATAATTTTGGCCAGTGTTGCTAACTTCTGGCGGTCGATACACCGCGATAATTTTGATGCAGTCGCAAGAGAGTAAGAGAGAGAGAGAAAGAGGGAGGGGGGGAGAAGGTTGAGAGAGCGTACAGTGACGATTCGGAAATTGTCGATCGGACTTTACGATGAATTTGCTATTCCCGTCCATTCTACCCTTGTAGCGCAGCTCCAACTCCCATAGAGGGAGGTTAAATGATAGTTCGCATCGAAACTTTTTTCTCCTACATTTATAAAACCCGAGTATCGATTAACCTTTGTGAGTGACGTGGCGAATTTACCAATCGTGCTTCTTTTTTTAACGGAAATTTATTAATATCATCCTCTTATGGTGGCAGAAAATGGTCTATAGACTGCAATCAAGCATAACTTTGTTTTTACCTACTTGCCCGACACTTTTCCATATAAAATGCATCGTGATGCATCTGTTGTACCACGTCGGTCACTAACGTATCATTGCGCGTCTCCTCGCGTGTTAATGTTTAATACGTCGTATAACGTTGTTAAAACAGGAAGTCTGACGGGGCTAAGCTAGGCATTTCAATGCATAAATTTAAATTCTTTGAAACTCGAATCTCTGCTTATTAAAAAAAATATCTAAATTTTACATGAGTTACTCTTATATAACGCTGCTCATTAAGATAACATTGAATAATTTTCACAGCATACATTATAGCAGAACATATTCGTATTTAGACGAATTTTTTGCACAAGGAAGCGTTGAGAATTTTTTTATTGTATTTGCCTACAGACATAATAAATTTAGACTGCACATTTTCTTAGTACTCTCTAAATCTGAATCAATGGATAGACACTAATTACCAAGTGGCATACTTTGCATTGATAATCAATGAAATTCAACTAAAAAAGAAAGAATGTTTGAGCATTATATAACTAAAATACTAATATTTGAACGTTAATTTCAATCTTCCAATCATATTCATTGAATTTCACTAAACAAGGTTAGTTAGATCATAAAGATTAGATTAGGGATCTCACATTTTATTCACTGATTACTAGTGGCATATTTGGCACTGATCAGTGATTATCTACTGATTCAGATTTAGAGAATAGTTTATGCTGTGTTACAAAGAATTGAATTATATCAGTACCTTAATTCTATCAGCATCTCTCTTCAATTTGGATTATGAAGTATTTTAGAGAGAAAGAAAGAGCGATATGATTTAAGTTACCTCACTTCTTTTGAAAAGAATGATAACTTCATAAAAAGAGTCTATTTTTATCTTATTACGTCTGTATACACTCAGGATATCTGAAACATTTAAATGTCACAAGCATTTAAATGTATTACCTCATTTTCTAGTAAAAAACCAAACATTTCCGTTTGTCGAAAAAATTATTTTAATGATTATTCCATTAATGCTGTCTCTGAGAAACGCTGTACAAAAGCAGATGGTCGCGGAAAGATTTCGTAACGTAGAGATAGAAAACCACCGAGTCCCAAAAATAGACGACTTTGCGGGCGCGCGCACGTCCTCGCTTTATACGAGGAAACGAGAGGCCTGTCAGCTGATTGGACGAGTGCCAATTTTTGGTGAATGAACCAAACTCGGTCTCGTATCTCGAATACACACCCTCTTTGGTAGTTTGCCCTCAACACGGCTCGCGAAAGATATGAGATCTTTTTTTTAATCAACCTACAGAACTGTGATCAATTTTGATACTTAAAAGAGATGTAGCGTCTTGTAGAGATGTCTTGATTCATGTAATACAGCTTGAAACACACGCTTGAACATTACGCGTTCGTTTGCATAGTCACGCAATTCAGATACTAAAACGGATATTTCTATAACCGATAATAGTCACGAAATTATATTAAAGGAGAGATATTTATTTAACATGTATTACGAAATTATTAGGAGTACAGTTTTATTGAAGTATATAAAAATGTAACTAGATATGGATCTCAAAATCATTTTGTTGGGCTTGTTATGTGCGAATTAGAATGTTGGTTGGCTGGAATGTATAAGCTTTTTGGAGCATTGCTCTTATCTCATGCTTGAGTTCTCTATATAATTATTTTATTAAAAAAATTATTTTCAAATTTGTATCTCCTAAAATTTTTAGATACTGCAAAATCGGAATTCTTTCCATGAGGTAAATGACGCAGTTATAATATGTCGAAAAACTATTTGGATATCAGAATTCATCAGCAATGTCAGAATTACCTCGACCAACTCGACGTCAAGTCCTTCAACGGCGAGTTGACTCGTCCTATCGAGTTAAAGGATTAACGCTTATGTCTACCTCGAGAGGCGTGCCCATTACCGCGAGAAGCGGCTTTGATATGCTAATAAAGAACCAGTAACGCGATCTCGATGTCAGGATATTGTCGCCCGATAAAGGCGTTAGAGACACGGGACTCGAAAGAACAACTGTGCATGTGACATGTGCGTAAAAGCCAACAACAGGCTTAGGCCCCGGGCCTCCGATTCCCCTGGGAAGATAATGAAATTTCGCATGTGCGAGAATCAAAAATCATCTCCTTTGTGCGTCAGGAGCCGAGGTCGCTTAACGGAACACCCGGGAGGATCGCTGCCGATAGAATCTCACGGGTTAACTCGACACTGCAGAATACTGCGAGATTTTTTTCTGCAACGGATGAAGAGTCGTGCATGCAAATTGCAAATGGCCGAATAAAAATATACGTTTGCGCATACGTTAATATTCTTGCAGCTTTCCTAGAAGAAGATTAGCGTGTTGCATTAAGAAAATGAAGGCACAAAAGCGTTGCGTTAGGAAAATAGAGGTATTAACTCGGCGGATTTTACAGCGGAGTGACGTGGAAATTTTCGTTGCAGATGAGAGACGAGATTAGTCGAGAGATCTTACCACATAGAACTTCAGGGTAGCGCAATATCATAGTCACAGTATCAGTCTCCTTTTATACATCTCGTTTTATTTTAAACGCGTGCTATCAAGTACAGTCGACCGTATCTTCTATTCATTGAATGAGGGGAATGCACCGGCACACGGTTTTCTCTATTATCGTTGTTCTGGCCCCGTATATTCTCTCACATTTATTTATTTGCGAATCCGTTAGACTTAGCTACCGAGAACTCTATTACGCGCACGAGCGTCTCCTTGCAGGCTGGCTGGCCGCAATGCTTCTTGGCACGTAGAACAGGTCAGGGCTGGTGGCGATACTACCGCGATAACCTTGCTCGATAAGCGTGGCGGTTTGCGTTTCCGTTAAGTCGTACATCCTGCCGCGAATTGAGTTATCTACGAGTTAGTATCAAAATGCACGAAGTCTTTATAGTCACAATAGGAAAAAGGAATTTAATAATCTTTAATATCGTTGGAGCTGATATGACGATTTTATTGATGATATTACGAGATGTTCTTTTAATATCTTCAGTCATAGATCAAGATTGACTTCATAAATTGCTGTCAGAATTTTATAAAAAGTCACATTGGAAAAAGAATCTGCCTATTTAATAATTAAAATTCTGATTGAATTTTTATTATAATTCTAATTGAGACAATCAGAATTCTATATGATCAGAATCTTCTGTCATTTTCAACAAGAAATTTTTTTCAGTGTAATATTATTTCTTCTTTTTTTGGTATTTTTTTCTTCTACTTTATTCATTATGTATTTTTTCCCCATTATATTTATACGTATTACTGATGATAGAAATAAAAGTTGCACAAATGTTCTTTAATTTATTAACAGAATTGTAGCTTATTTATTCTAATTAAATAAAAAAAAAATCATCGCAAAATTGTATTAATATTTCTATTAATATTTAATATTTAATATTAAATTTAATATTTAACATTATTAATATTTAATATTATATATGTATATTATATATAATATATAGAAACTTTTACCAAGAAGATCAGCTTTTTTTATCTATGAAATATCTTCAGAAAAATATCTATAAATAGCGCTTTTGCACTGGGTTAACGAGTTTAGGGGCACGCGCGCAGCTTCCGATTTGTTCGTGGCAATTTTTGAGCTTTTCCTGAAAATTCGATCATCGAGCGCGCGCTGGAGAGAGACGGAGATTAGTTCGGAATGGGACGTAGAAAAGATGGCGAGGGCAGAGCGGTTTCCGACGCCGGGGATAGAATCGGCGGGATCATTTCCTTGAATTTAGAAAACTGTGAAAATCCACTCTGGATTCGTTGCGATGGTGCGCGCGCGTGGGTCAGCTTACGACGGGCAAATTGGATTTCGCAGGCGCGAAGGGCGAGACAGAAATCGAATCGCAAGGGATAAAAGCGTCCGCGGGTAGGAGGGAAAGGCAACGGAAACCGTTTCCGTTCCCGAGTACTCCCGCAGGAGCGGCTTTCGTGTTCGTGAGTTGGGAAACTGCGCGATCGCGAGAGCCGATTCATCGCATCGCGCTGCGGGCTTCTTTCGATCTACTGGTTTGCAAATTGAAACGTTGGACAGGAATGCGTCAACAAACAAATAGTGAATCTATGCTTACTTTTATAATCGTAAAATAAAACATGATAAGGAAGAAAATAGGAATTAAGTAGAGACCAAGCAATAGATTAATTTATTATTTATTTTTAGTACAATACATCTTGATAAATCGTATCTATCAAATTAATTAAATTAGAAAGATTGTCAGAGATTTTTACGGATTTCCATAATTTCAATTCAAGTTTCTTTATTTTTCGTAATTGTTTAATTGTTTATTGTGTATTAAAATACAATATTCATATAATATGTACTCTGAAAGAAAAGATTGGCTGCTGCAGCAAAATAGATGATAAAATATGGCATAGTATTTTTAATTGGTTGCAGCAGCCAGTTTTTGATTGTATTAGTAATCCTATATCGTATCGAAATCTTATACTGACACTGGATAGGTTAACGCAATCAAAAACTGGCTGCTGCAACCAATTAAAAATACTATGCCATATTTTATCATCTACTTTGCTGCAGCAGCCAATCTTTTCTTTCACTGTATAATATATATATATATAATACTCATATATATTAAATGTCTAGATTTTTGTTAATTCATATTAATTTTTATTTTTAACTGCATATAGATTATAAAATTGACGCAGATAATAATATACAATATTACAATTAGTGACACTTGTATCTAACAATCAAAACATTTAATGATTTAATTAAATTCTTTTCCCATCTTTGGTCGACGCTTTTAGGGAACCCACGTTGTACATTGAATAATCAGCGCACACTCCTTTCTCTTGTTGTGTTCTTTTCGTATTTAACGAACGAGAACGAGAGAGAATGTGAAGTATCTCGGAGACTCGTAATTAGCAAGGGAAGAGTTCTGAAAATTTTAATCAAACCGAGTGGTTGCTCCTACATCGAGTCTTCCTATTTGCCACGTTCATTCGTCGTCGGGCACATATTACTCTTAATTTTGCAAAAGTCTGCTCTCCCTGAGTCTCGATTCCTTTTCCCCTGAAGGACGTAAGATAATATTTGTTCCAAAATTTCCAGGCGAGGACTTGTCGGCGGGTCGAAGGTAGTGCCGGTTACGTATTGCATACTCCGACAAAGAACGTTTGCTCTTCCCGGCACAGATCGGGACTCTCGGTCTCTCGAGAGCCTTTAAAATTTAAAGAGCCAGCTGGAAGGCATTAGAAAGGAGACGCTCTACACTGCGGCCCTTTATCTAAATCTCGGTGAAATTTTCTTGCAATATGTTCAAAGCGCTCTTTCCATCTATACAACCGAAATATAATTTTTTAAAAGATCCTAAAAATTTTGCATATTATTTATTGCAATGGGATGGAGATTTCTTTGGAATTATTACAATACATATATACAATACTTAAATTTGATACTGTAGATTTAGGAGCAGATTTTTATTAATATTTTGGTTCAATTTTATTTTTAACTTTCTTTTGTCCCTCGAATTATTTTTGGCTGTAAATCGATAAAAATTTTAAATCTAGTATACTCCTTAAAAAAACTATTCATTGTAAAACTATGAATTTTTTAAGAGATTACGAATTTTAAGAGATAACGAAGAAATAAATTTTTTATGGAAATATAAATGCCTTTTCTCTCCCTTTTTTTTTTTATAAGATTTGCATTGCTAATCGAAGCATTAAAAATTATACTTTTGTAACACTTCAAATTAGATTCGAATTTTTCAGTGATTTTAAAGAGATTATCCTTTTTTATTATTTTTTCTGAGTTGCAGCGTTCTCCAAGATCTAATAATTATTGACGGTTTTGTGCATTTCAGCACACATATACACACACACACGCGCGCGCACGCACATACATTTACTAAATAATCTTATTTTAATTAAAATATAATCCGATTTAGTTTTCCACTAAGCAACGTGCCACTGTCAAAGTTTATGAACGAATTTATTTTAGAAAAAAAACTCCGTAAATTCTTTTTGCAAACATCTATTATTTTTATTTAAACGTGGTTTTTTGTTGTATTAATTATTCTTACTTCCTGGTTTTTGTCTCTGTTATTACATTATTCTTTCTTATTTTAGCATAATCGTTAGAACAATATATATTTTATATATTAAATATATACTTTATACATATTTTATATAATATATTATTATAATATATTATACATTAAATTAACAATATTAATATATATGATTTAATATTGATTATGTAATAGAAAATGATACCAAAAAATCAATCTGACCATAAATAAAGTTATCCGTCTCAATTTTATTCACTTAGCGATCTCCGACGTTTCGCGAGATATTTCTATATTTGCATGGGACACTCTGCAGGATTCGATTAAAGGGAAAGAAGCCTCGTGAAATTTAACCGCGCGGAATAACGAACCGGAGCGCGAATACAGATCGATTGATCGGCCGTCCGATCTCTCTCGCTGTCGGCGTCAACGTCGATGTCGGGGAGTTGTGGCCCGGAGGGCAGACGGAGTCCGCTGGGGGCAGCACGTAGTACCGGGAATCGACGGATAATCGATATCGGTTCCCGAGCTCGATTCCCAACCGCCTCGCCGTACGGAATAACGATGTCTCGTTAATGCCATCGAACGAGCGTGAAAGAGACCATTCGTGACGGTTTGCGACGATGGTGCCAAAGGTAGAAGGCACGCTCTCTTGCCTTCCACAAGCTCCTCATTTACTTCCTTCTTCCTGCCTTCCTTCTCTCGTGCATATATGACGTTATCCTCAAACGACACTGAGTGCACATCAAAGGAGTGCCTTTGTCTCGTTAGTTTGCGTATCGAGATAGCTGATTCGCATCTCTCAGCATTGCTTCGCATTTGCCATAATGACAATGAGAGGATTTTCCCATGTGGCTCCCCCGGAGGCTACTCTTGTCGCATCTCTTCCTCCCCCTTCCCCCTTCCACCCTCCGATTTTCTCTTCTCACATACCGGGTTGCTCGTCGAGGGGGGGGGGAGGGAGGGGGATTGATACTCGAAAGCAACCATTTATCACTTATGCAGCATGGATGGTATCGTCGACGCAGCGATTCCGGGATAATTTATCGCGTGTTTTTGCAACGGCGCGGCGCGGAGCCGACGGTGGCGATGGCGGGCGTCTCGCTGTTTCCACGGCACACGAAATGAATTCCTCGCTCTCCTCGCGAGCGAACGCGCCTTCGGCGGCATCTTAAGTATCTGGAATTCTTTGCCGCAGATACCATCTTTTTCGTCCTGTTTTCCGTCCGAATTTCCGTCTTTCTTTTCTTCGCATGAGAGACTATGTTTGCTCGCGAGAACGCGTATAATCCCTAGGTCCGACAGAGTTATCACAAAACTGGAAATGAGAGAATTGTCGGGAAAATTGAAAACGATCAGAGAAAACAGAGAAAAGTCAAGGAAATTTGTAAATTTACTGAAAAATTAAAATTCTTGACTTTAAAAAAGTTAATATACGTCACACACGCAGAAAAATGATTGATTGAATTAACTGGAATTCTAGTTAACCAACATTTAAAATTTCCTTAATTAAATCTACTAGCTAGAATTCTAGATTTAACCTGCAGAATTCTGTTTATTTTTTCTATTAGAATTTCAATTATTTTCAGTTAGAATTCAACCAACTTAACAATTAAAAATGCAAGTAGTGTCAGAAACATTAACATAGTAATTTTCATTGCTATGTTAAATTGATTTTTAACAATATATTTAATGATTCCAAATCGAAAATACAAAAATATTTCAAAATATTATTGAAAAAATCAGGGAAAATCATAAAACTTTGTCTGGAAATCAGAGAAAAGTTATAAAATTTCAGGATGAAGAGTTTGTGATAATTCTGTCCGTGGTATCGTCCAGTTAGACAACTTTTCTGGTTTACGTTGCTCTTAAGCTTAAGACTGAAACGCCAATTCGTTATTACGTCTCGAGTCATGTAACAATTTCATGATTAGCGATGCGAAAAAACACCGTTGTTCTTTTCCACCTGTCTCTATCTCTCCGAAGGACTATCGTCTTCAACGATAGATGTCGTCGTCGTTGTCTTCGTCTCGTATTCCTACCATCACGGGTATACTTTTACCCTCATTCTCTCGCAACCCCGAGGCAAACTCACCTACCCGTGCAGGATAAGCTTGGACTTCTCGGTGTACAATACACTTCTCTTTTGTACGAATAGTCTCGTCCAGTGAATCGCGCTTTCAGAAGAAGTATCCCGGGAGAGGTACTCGCGTCGACTCGCTAGAATTCTGACAATGCACTTCGCCGATGCTTGAAATTTTTTTCCTCATTTCTTTTCTTTTTCACCCGTCGGCCCTTGGGCACGCGGGATTTTCTTTTTTCTAACCAGACCCGAGAGAGCGACGGACTTGCGAAAGAAATTGCGAGAGAAATTGCGTTCTCGAGAGACCGAATTATTCTTGTCAGCAACAAGGATCTTTGCTATGACGTTGCGAAAAGTTATATTTTTTTCATTATTTCATGAATGTAAAAGATACATGAATTTCTATTCACGCGCAATTACTAATAATGATAAAATGAATAATCCAATAATCATAATTGGAAACAAAGGTTAAGTGATTGAATTAAAAGTCGATCTGCAAAAATTCAGGATAAAACATGAAATATAATTTCTTACGAAAAGTTCATCTACAGGATGATGCCCTAGATTCCTCGAATTTTTCTCGTATCATATATTTTCCAAGCTTTTGTGATTGAAGAATAGCGCCACTGAGATTTTTCTTAAATAAATACTGACGTCTATCGATCGTTGCGCCGTTCCGACTCACATTCATAGGACGTGGAAATGGGTCGCGATAGCGTACATACATAATAAACGGATGAAGGTGTCTGCCGCTTTGCATACCGAATCTCTCGTGATGCGGCCACGTTGTTACGTGAGTAAAGACTTTTCGTCTACTACGGGAACAAGATAGCGGCGACATTGGTGGGCGACGGAGACGAGGATTGGAGACAGAGACGACGATGGCGGCGTCGTTGGCGCCGGCCGGGTAAGAAGATAACTTCGTTTCCTAGCCGGGAACCGAATCGACCGGAATAATTAATAATTAACGCCGGGGCGTGACCTGCCCCTGCCTTCCGTATTCTAGTTCGCGGCGGCGGATGTCGACCTCGTCGCCATCATCTCGCCACGGAACTCCTAAAGTATCGCTCGCATAATATATAGGGGCGCCGAATTTCCATTTCCCCGGCTTTCTCGTGAAATTTTTCGCGAGACTGTTTTCTTGCGGTGAAACCAAGAATTATGTAAGAGCAGAAGTATCCAACGCGATCTCTTGAATTATATTTAAAACTGATAATTCTTCAGAAATAATTATTAGTTAATTATTAGTTAATTACTTAATGAAGCTTGGGAAGCTAAGAGGATTTAATTGCTAAACTAGTACGATGCATAGTCGTGAACGTCATTAAGAGTTTCTCGAAGTTGAGAATAGTCAATGTACGCTATACATATATACGTAATGTAACGAGCGGAAATACACGCAAAATATATTGTGTATACTCGCGAGACGGATTACACAACATTAATTGTGAAAACTTTTCGCCTCCGTGCCTTTTTTTTTAGTGTGCACTCTTTTCTACTTTCCTAAAATTCTGCGAAGAACATCAAAGAACAGCGAGCGAATGACGTTGACCGGTGATATAATGGTCGTGAAAAGCGTGCGTGATGCGTGATCGCGCTCAAAAGAATTCCGCAGCTGGTGAGGTGTGTCAGCCCGATCGGATTTCGTCTCTCTCGTTGGCAGACACGAGTATGAAAAGCTTCATCCTGCCGTCGCCATGCGAAAGATGACCGTCGTCGTCGCAGCTTTGACGTCTCGCAGAAATAGATAAGCTCTAAAGGAATGACGGAGGTATCGGGGTGTTCGGATATTAAACCGCTTCATGGATCTCATGTAAAAGTCGTCATGGAGATTCGTGACAATCGAGGGTGATTCTTTTCGAAGGAACTTCATGCTCTAACAATCTCTAATTCTAAAAGATAAGTAACAAGGATATCCAGTAGAAGTATAATTGAATAAGAAAATTTAAAAGATAATGTTTTCCTTTTATATTATTAGAAAATTAAAATAAATTAGATAGATAGTATTTAATTTTTTATAAACATTTACAAAATTTATGCAAAATTACAACACTAAACTTCAGGATAAAAAATTTTTTTTCAGTGAGTTCTATTTATGACAAATAATCAGTTTCTATGTAGATTTGCTTCGTAATTTCTCAATATCGCACGATCAGTATGAAGAGTTGCGTAAACGTGTTAATTTTTCTATGGCTCGCTATCATTACTGGTAGTCGAGAGATCTCTTCGTGCTGTAATGATGCGCCGGTAACTTTCCACTCGATCTACCAATGAGGCGCGAAATATTCATTCGTTTTATCGGATAGGTCATACAAAATGTCAATTTATACAAATACAGGTGTTAAAGAGCATTTTGTTTCGCGAGCGCCAAGCCAAAGTTGACATAAATTTTCACGACGCAAACGTATTGTTAAAAATACACTTAAAAAAATAGCAAACTTTTATTTTCTACTAAATTACACGTACCGACGTCACATACCTTCTTATTTCAGTATTTTGAATTCTTTATCTCTTTAAAAATAATAATTGTTAGAGACCGTGTTTGTCAGATCGAACGTCGGGTTCGAACAAAGTTCGCGACAACGGGATGATTCGATGCAGGACAGGACCTTCTACCGGGAATATTTTTCTATATAAAAAATATATCTTCGAGATTTCGCTCGGAGAAGAGAGGGGGGAATGCATTTTCGATACGGTCGTCGTTATCGCTAATAGGACGAGTCGGTATCGTCCTATAGAGAGCGAGCTATAGATCCTTTCGAAATGACGCTTGTGTCGTCCATCGCGCGATCGCCAGTCCAGGCCGGGGGCCATCGGAGACCAATAAATCGCGCACGGATATCGATCTTTATTACAGTAGAAAATAGAACGGCGAAACGCGAATGGGGGTGTATGGTTTATTCCTCCTCGTTTATCGCACCGACCGTCGAATTTGCTCACGTGAACCAGGGCCGGATTAAGACTCATGTCGCCCCCATGCAATTAAATAGTTGCTTATTTCAAATGTAACCTAAATTAATCAATTAAATTTATTAAATTTGCTTAAATATATAATATATAAATAAAAGAGCAAAAAAGCCACACGTCGGATCTCGTTAGCGAAAGTCACATATTTAAAAATTCATAACACAAACAGACGTTAAAATTATTTTAAACAAAAATGTTCTCTCTCTTCATTATTACATGTCGCACTTTGCCTGATATCACAGGTATGTTAGCACTATTATTAAATTTATTCAATTTAATTTTATTCATAATATTTTCTAATAGAACTTGGAAATTTTGTGATACACGGCAATCATTACTAGACCAAATACACGAGGACAACTTGACAAATTAATCGATCGACAATGACTCAATTCTTGCTAGAAAAATCTGTTATTGTATAATCTGCGTTTACTTTTGTAATTAATTTTATCATGTTGACTTAAAATTGTATTGATCTTTTATTTTACTTATTTTACTGAAGATGGCCACATTTTGGCCGAAACGTTTATTTATGTTAATTCTGATGAATTTTTAAATATGTGACTTTCGCTAACGAGATCCGACATATAGCTTTTTTCTCTTTTATTTATATAATCTAAATTATTCAAATTCTATATTCTGTTTTCTTATTGTCTTCTTACATTGTTGTATATGAATGCAAAATTAATTATATTATAATTATAAATATCAAAATGCATAGCGTGTCGATAAAACTATTTAATTTAAGTTTCCAGTTTGTTTAGTTTTATTATATTAATGATACAGTAATATATTGTAAAATTACATACTATATATCAAATAGATATTTATTATAATACAACTCGACATGCTTTTTTAGAAATTTTTAAAAAAAATGGTTCCCTTTTGTCATCCCCCATCACGTAAAGCTTAAATTTTAGTCTAGAGACTTAGAATTTAGCGATTTTGTCATCGTACGAGAGAGAAAGATATATATAATTTCTTCCTGTATATATAATATATTCATTTTACGTAGATGTTTCACTTTACAAATTATTTAACATTATAAAGTAAAACAGCAGAGCTGGGAAAAAATTGAAATAAATTTATTTAAAGTTGAAATATTCATTTAAGTTAGTATTAATGAGTGTCATGCGAAGTCTGGGACACTCTATATATTTATGAAATATGTACTGTTTTTTACTTTTATTATTTCCTTTTTTACAGTTAAAAAATGGGATACATAATATGTTGTTTAATTATCAAATATCGAAATATATAAATAAATATTTCATTTTAACTTCAAATAAAAGTTAAAAGTGTTAATGTAAATAGTAAATACTATTTGCCTTTTTTATATTTACTACGCAAAATAATTATTTTTAATAGCATTTCTATAGACACGTTCTTTAAATAAATATTTCTATTGTGAATGTATCTCAATTTTTTTCCTGCACTGAAAATATTTATTTTCTATTCCAATTATTTTCTTCAGTATAGTAAGACAGTATAAGTAAGAATAAGATAGATATAGTTTATTCACAAGGAGAAATTATGATATATACTTTTCTCTCGTAGAGTTTGACAAAATCACTCATGCCAGACTCTGATAAAGGTCTTAAACCATATAAGCTCTAATACATCACTAGTGCGAACGAGAAAATCAGGTCACGTCGTGCACGGCAAACGAGACACGCTTAAATTTTTGTTCGGCTCATCAATTCAAATCAATTGGATTGACTTGTGAATTAACAAATTATTTATTGTACATGCAAATTCATTTTGTAAGGCTGAAATGATTCATGAGTAAATGAAGTGATTTATAGCGAATTCGATGGGATGCGTCAGTGCATGCTGGCGCATGTCAAACAAGTTATACAAGTTAATGCAAAGGTAAATGTAAAGTACATAAATGGAATCGAATCGTGAAATATTTAATATTATATAATTTATTACATTATTTCGGAAAATATATGCCGGACGTTTCATCAATCAAATTATTCCTATCACATTTTTGTCTTTATGTAGATTAATGTACAATAGTTTTTAATCTGCGCGCCACTTTAATCTATCCGCTGTCAAATAACTGAGATGAAGCGTTGTAGCAAGTTTTCCGTTTAGGAGTAAAATGAATCGAAAGTTTATCTCCCTCTTTTCTCCGTCTCGTCACGTCATTTTATTTTAACTGAAACAGGTCACTAAGCAACTGAGATAATGCAACGCGGCAAGCTTCTTCGTGCAGGAAACGGATTGAAAGTTTATTATTGCACCGTCTTGTTTTAACTGAAATGATTCAGCGAACGAGACAATGCTCTTGGATAATACACTTGATCGTATGTTGTGTTTCCCGTTTGGGAACGAGGCAGACTCGGACGGTACCGGATGCAGTTTGAAAGGCTGCACGATGCACGGCACCCGGTCGTAAGTGTCAGTCGGTTCGAGCGTTGTCGGGCCCTCTAATTTATGCGCCAATTAGATCACCTCACCAAAGAACGCGTCGCTCGTAAAACCGCGCGTGACCGACGTGTAAAAAATCGCGGAAGGTGCCTGTCGAGTGTGAATCAGGAATGGGTAGGCATGCGGGGTGACGGAGCGGACATCGTTTGATATGAATTGAGTCCAATAACCATCCACCTTCTTCTATTCCACGATCGTTTATTTCCACTCACGTAAATAGCATCGTATAATCTCATATTCCGCATGGAAACCGATTGCTTCATAAAACGATTTTGACTTTTCTTAAATCGCTGACGTATCCCTTCTCTTTTCGACCCATCTCCTTCGGCTTTTCTGCTCTTGAGAAATCGAAGATATTTTCACGTCAACGTTAATTTACTCGCGTTAACATCGATATTTCCTGCACTTTTCTTTCTGGCGAGTCGCGTAATCGATTGCATCGTCAAATAAAGCTAATCTTAATATTTCGTTTTCATGTGAAGCTAAATCATTAATCTCTCGGTTGAATCTTTTATAATACTGTAATGAATAATAATTGCGAAATAATTTTTTTTTTTTTATAGAGAAAACCTTTTCTTCGCAAAGTATAAATATTAACTGTTTTGCACTTTTCAAATAACACTATTAAATTTGTAATATCAAGTTATACTCAATTTGAGTTATTTTTTGTATGTTGCCACTGTTCCCAATATATTATTAATTTGATTTAAAACGATGAAGTTAAACTAAAAAAAAATTAAATTTGAGTCAAATTTAATATACTTTTTTTATTTATTAAATGTATACGTTAATATGAATGATGTTTACTTTGAAACTATAAACCACTAAAAATGGATTGATATACACTTTGACACACATGAAAGTTGAAAATAATAAAAAGTTATTTAATTGAAAGAATTGGGTCATCATTGCTCCTTTAATATTTAACATTGTAGTTTAAAGTATGCTCGTTTGATGTAGTTTTACGCATTGCGTAGGAAATCGATTAGATATCTGTAGATGTGCAGGTGGCAGATACCTTTATCACTATGTATCCGTTACAGCGCGTGACCACGTTCCCAAGCGAGTGACCGGCAGTGTCATTGCATGTGTACTGTATTATTTTAACGTACGCTCGAGTTTACTGGGTTAGGATATCTGGAGTAATATGGCTGCTACACACACACACACACACACACACACACACACACACACACACACACACACACACACACACACACACACA
>Ga0157364_1001808_pt1 | contig 18913 bp, 11 predicted proteins | sample AttsexASBM2_FD_111476 | JGI IMG/M metagenome (GOLD analysis project Ga0157364, IMG submission 111476) | Fungus gardens microbial communities from leaf cutter ant in Ribeirão Preto, State of São Paulo, Brazil - Atta sexdens ASBM2 | ecosystem: Host-associated > Fungi > Mycelium > Unclassified ...
CACGCACGCACTCACGCACGCACGCACGCACGCACGCACGCACGCACGCACGCACGCACGCACGCACGCACGCACGCACGCACGCACGCACGCACGCACGCACGCAATGTACGCGCACACACGTATATGACCCTACTGAAAGAAATCATGTCACGACGTTACACGATATAAAATCATGTAATTAAGACATACAAATCGCGTAATTATGATTTTATATCGTATAACGTCATGACATGATTTTTTTCAATAGGATTATATACTCTTGTGTTACTATTATATATTTATATTACTTATTAAGAATTGTTGAATGTTTTTACCACCTAATGCGGGAGTATAAATCATTTTCCCTTTTATCAAATTTATAAATTAATGAAACCAACTGGGGACGGCTAAATGTTTAATCCGTCACTATATATACACACGCATGCACAAATACAAACACAACTTTTACTTTACGAAATGATTATCACACATGTTTACATATAAATTTTCTTAAAATCTAACGAATGTTAAAAATTAGATATTTAAATATAATTTATATATATAATTATTAAATATAATTTATATAATATAATAATATTAGATACTTAAATATAAAACTTTTGCTAAAACAAAGTCAAGAATAATGTACATTGCACATAAATACGAGTCTTATAATGATAAAATATTAATCAATCTTCAATTCAATATTTTCTTATACATAGAAGGGCAAATTAAAATCAATTTTTATTTACCCAAGTATAGCGGAATACGTAGAAATGGTAGCTACAAAGCACACAAAAATACGTAAATTTAACCAAAATAAAAACTATTATGAAAGAAGCCTTCACAGAACAATGCATTACGACAGACATGAATTCTTAACAATAAAAAAAGATAAGAATTATTATTTCAAATATTACAATATTAACTTTGTAATCAAGTTTACTTTTAATTACACTTGATTATGTTTACGTAATAATTATATATGTATGTACAAGTATATATATATATTATTTTATTTACATATATCAAGCATATAAGCTTAAATCCGCTGTTTTTAGTCAGAAAAACACTTTTTTTTCCTAGGAAGCAAAAACAAATTTATTCAAAATACTTGCCCTCGCTAACTATACATTTTTCCCACCTTTCGGACAATTTGTGTATATCACGCCAAAAAAATTCCTCATCTTTCGAGGCAAACTACTCATCAAGCCATTTTCGGACGTCTTCGTAAGAATCGAAGTGCCGCTCAGCGAGCGCGTGGCCCATCGACGAAAACAGATGATAGTCAGAAGGTGCCAAGTCTGGTGAGTAAGCGGGATGGGGTAGCACTTCCCAGTTGAGAGTCTTCAAGTAGTTTTAGAGACCATTGTTGACGTGTGTGATGGTGCGTTGTCGTGGAGGAAAATCAGTTTGTCATGTCTTTTCCGATAATGCGGCCTTTTTTCATGCAGAGCACGGTGCAATTTGATCAGTTGTTGATAGTAGCGGTGAGCATTAACAATTCACCAGGTTTTAACAGCTCGTAGTAGATGACACCTTCCTGATCCCACCAAACGCACAGAATCGTCTTCCGTCCGAAGCGATTTGGTCTTGAGGAAGATGTTGATGGTTGGGGGGATCAACCCAAGATTTCTTGCATTTAGGATTCTGAAAATAGATCCACTTTTCATCGCCTGTCATAATCTTGCAGGAACGACTTTCTTTTTTGTCTGGCAAGCAGAATTTGGCATGTGTTTTGGCGTCGCTCCATCTGCCTATCGTTCATGCGGTACCCATTTTCCGATCTTTTGAACCTTCCCCATAGCATGTAACCGCATGGAAATTGCTGCTTGAGAAACATCCAATTGCTCGGCAAGTATTTTTTGTAATTGGGTATCGTCCTCGTCCAAAAGAGCCTGCAATTGACAGTCCTCAACGTTCCTGCCGATTTTCACGCTTGTCACTCAGGACGTCAAAAATGTCATCATTGAACCGGCGAAACCAATCTCTGCACGTTGTTTCTGATAAAGCATTGTCGCCATAGGCCTCCACAAGCATTCGATGCGATTCGGCAGCCGATTTCTTCCAATTGAAACAGAAAAGCAAAGCTTTTCCCGCATATGCTTTTTTTTTTTAGCAAAAAATTAGACATGATTATGAAAGAAAAAATGTATGTTGTTGTATGAAATTGCTGATGATGTGCACTGGTTAATGTTGACAGATGTCAAACACATAAAAAAAAATGTGTTGTGTACTCAGGGTAGCTTTGTACGCTAATTCCAGCTATGAGCAAACAGCGGATTTAAGCTTATACACCTGGTACATGTACAAATATTTATATACGTAATACATTTAAAAAGACATAACATAAAGAATTGTTTCTGTGTCAAAGAGACAGTAAAGAGTATTTAAACTAGCAATCTGAATCACACCAGATATCTCGAACTTGGATTGTTTGATGGTTTTACATTTACCTGTCATTTGGTCGGACATTTTTCCTGTCACCCAACCTAGGCTCCTTTCCACCGCCATCTTCCATTTCTTATACCTCGCGTCCCTTTCTACAAAAAAAAAGGAAAGATACAGCAAAAGTTGCATCGTAACCGTATATTGTATATTTTTAGAAAAATAAGTCATGAAATTGTTAAATTACTCAATTCGAAAATTTACCTTCCGGTGTGGTAGTTGGAAGAAAAGTGTCGGTTGGTACTGTTTCTACTTCTTCGCCTTCTAGATCCCAAACATCTATTCCTTCAGCATGTCCGGCAACCATCGCTACACCTAAAGCCGTGATGTCAGGCATAGTTGACCTAACTATTAACCGAAACAATTAATTTCTATTTAAAAAAATAGAAATTTCTACGATAGAAATTAAAATAAAATATTATCACATTAGCTATATTTCTAGTACATAAATGCTGCCAATATACTTACATACTGGTGTACCACATAAATCGGCTTGCAATTGCATAAGCAGATTGTTAGTTGACATTTTTCCATCTGTATTTAACTTCGTTAACGGAAATCCGCAATCTTTGTACATCGCTTCAAGAATATCCCTGGTTTGAAAGCATACTGCTTCGAGGGATGCTCTAATTATGTGTTGCTTCGTAGTAAATGCAGTAAGTCCACAAATTATTCTGAAAGAAAAAAGCAGATCTTTTTCAAATACACCTACTAACTCTCATTTGACATTACAACCCAAACAACACAAAGTCTAAAATTATGACATAAGGTACGTCTTTAAATCATCTTTTAGACACAAAGAACGTCTTCTGATCTGATTTTTGTTTGGGAAACTTTCGATTAAACAAAATATTTCGAAAATATTATAACATGCATCATGTGTAATTTATTAAATAACTTCCCTAGTGAAAAAGTTTCGCTGAAATTATTCCACATTTTGGAACACTTTTCAACAAAATTTCAGCATTTCAATAAAATTTCAATTTAATTTTAGCGATTTTTAGTTGAAAAATTTATTTTCTATAAAGTTTTAGAAAAGTTTTAGAAAAATTTCAGCAAAATTTTCAGACAAATTTCAGCAAGAATTTTAGAGAAATTTCAGAAAATTTCAGAGAAATTTCGATTGGATTTCAGTGATTTTTCAGTTAGCTGAAAAATTCACTTTCAGTGAAGTTTCAGCAAATTTTTAGCAATTTCGCTGAAATATTCCATATTTTTATAAATAATTTCTACATTGTTTATATTTACAGAATAAAAACTCAATAAATAGTCCGAGCAATTTTTAAAATTCTACCAACCCCCTTGCATCTTTTCTCCAATAAGGTGCATATAATCCTGTGAAGGCGGGTACAAAGTAGACGTCTCCCGTACTAAATACACTTTGAGCTAAGTGTTCACTTTCATGAACATCTTTTATGAGCTTCATATTATCCCGTAGCCATTTTATAGCTGCACCTGCAACTGCAATTGAACCTTCCAATGCGTAAACAGGTGGACTTTTCGGACCTAACTGATATGCGACGGTCGTAACCAATCCATGAGAAGAATATACTCTCTGAAAGAAATACGTAACAGATGTTTTGAAAATCGTAATACAACCGAGAAGAAGGTGATTCTTTATGTAGACATAAGTTGAAAATACATATTTTGTAATAATTTTTCACAGAGAGCTTCCGAAAAAATCGTCTTTGAATATTTGTTAAATACGCGTGCACTTGACTAGCCGCAATTTACTTGGTTCACCTAATCTGATTATTTACCGCTATTTCTATGTCAATCTAGATTTATATATAGATATAGTTTAAAATAATATCTACAATTAAGTTTCAATAATGTATTTATTTTATTAGAATTAGTTGAAAAATTGTTAAAAATATTGCCTTTTATGTGACAAACAAATTCTTATTCGAAAGACACGTAAATCGATGGCAATATGTTATAATTCTTCATTTCTTTGAACGAATGTGTAATATTATTTCTTAATTGAAGATCAAACTCGATTTTCTCAAAAATACAGCTCTGTATGAAAAAATTTTATTGTATATTTTCAACTTACAATGAAAAATTATCTTCTTTTCGATTGTATTATGATTTCTGTGAAATAATAATTAATAAAATTAATAAAATTAATAAATAAAATTAATAAATAAAATAAATAATTAATAAAAGAAGAGATTTAAGATTTAATAAATAGAAGAGAAAGATTTAATAAAGATTTAATGAATGAGATCAAGAAGAATAAATCTAATTAAAATTTTTCTATATGTTTATGAATACTTAAGAATTACATACGGTATGCCCTGTGTTACACAGTAAAAAGCAGCCACTTCTATACGTATTTTTCGCTTGACCCTTCTTCAAACAATTTTGTCCGACCAAAGCAGATTGTTGATTTCCTAAAATCTAATAAAGAAAGAAAACAAAAAATATTATAATTCTATATTTGTTATTTTCTGTTATTTTCATTACGAGATCTTACGTACACCAGATATCGGAATGCCAGACAACGGACCAATCAAGATCTTGCCATATATCTCGGAACTGCTTTTGATTTTCGGCAGCATTTGCATAGGAATATCGAAATATCTACATAATGTAGGATCCCATGAGAGCGTTTCAATATTCATTAACATCGTTCTCGACGCGTTCGTAACATCAGTGATATATAGTCCACCGTCTTTGCCTCCCGTTAAGTTCTGCAATAATTTTTTTAATTAATTGTACATCAATTCATGTAGTTTTTCTCATTTTGAGTGCATGCGAGCGCGCGCGCGCTCGTGTGTGTGTGTGTGTGTGTGTGTGTGTGTGTGTGTGTGTGTGTGTGTGTGTGTGTGTGTATATGCGTGTAAAGTATATGATTTTTAATTTTCTTAATCAGTACATATCAATACATACAAAAGAGTACATATCAATACATATAAAAGAGTAAATTAAAGATTTAGAATTTGTGCACTAATTTTTCGAATATTATATTATATATATAATACTTCAAATGTTAAATTATTTAACATAACAATCCTTGTAATATACAGCACTGTCTAATATCATCTGATATTGTCAACTACTGTTTAATATTAGTGATAATTTCCTCCCTCAAGATATAGCAAGTATAAATATTAGCGAGTGTTAATTAATTGGCTAAGCCTAGTTAAGGTATACTCGTTAATTCTTACTAACGCCTTGCTAATATCTCTTCATCACATACCCAAACAATCCATGTATCCATAGTTCCCACTTTGCATCGTCTCTCACGAATTGCTTTCTTTATCGCCGGCACATTGTCCTTTAACCAACGAATCTTCAAAGCCGAAAAGTACGAGCTCACGGGCAAACCGCATAAAGGTTTCAAATGATTTTTACTCTGATCCGGAAACTTCGCTATAATCTGATCTACAATCGCGTCAGTTCTGATGTCAGACCACACTGAAATTAATTACGTTTCAAAAACTGCTCGAATATTAATCAAACAACTTCAGATTTTATTTTTTTTCCTTCGTTTTTATTTCAAAAAAATTATATATTACTTTTAAAATAAATTAATTAAAATATAAATGGGACCTTAATAAATGTTTAATATAAACCAGTCTTTTCAGATTTTTCTTGGACAAAAATAATTTCTTTTCGCAAATAGATTGGACACAAGCGAATCTACTCACCTATGGCATTATAAAGCGGGTCACCGGTAATCGCATTCCACACTATTGTAGTTTCTCTCTGGTTAGTAATACCCACTGTAACGATTTTGTCAATCTTTATACCCAGCATGTCCAATTTGTGAATTACATTCTTAATGCAGGCCTTTACTGCAAAAAGAATCTCTTTGGGATCCTGCTCTATACACCCTTCTTGCGGACTGATTTGTTCTATATCGATTTGATGAGATGCAACCTCCGCGACGTGCTTTGCATTAAATACCTGCAGATACAATTCACACAATAATTGTTAAAATAATGATTCAATAAAATTAAAGTGAATATTTATAAAAGAAAAAAACGATCTCTCAATAATATTAATTAAATCTACATCATGTGAAAATATAATTAAAAAAAAAATTTTTTCATTAATAATTTTCTAACAATTACACATAACTTTTAGAATTCGTGATTAGAATTTATTTTTATTTATGTAATTATTTAAATAGCTTATTAGCAGATTGAACATTTCAGAGACTCAAAAATCTTACGAACACGATTTCACGAAAATCTGTTTGAAAAATACTCGTTATTATTTGCTATTCACGCAATCTATGTATTGACTTCCTAAATCATTAATTTGTTTGTTGATCAGTTGCATTTTAGCTACACTTATTTATATGCATCGTTAACAGTGTTATTATTAACATTTTTTGTTTTATTTATTACACTGATATTTGAAATTATTTATTTATCACATGACAATGAAAATTGCAGAATCTTCACGACAGATTTCGATAAACATTTAGAAGCATGGCAAATTATAACTTGATAACTATTTGAGCTACTTACAAGCTATTTACAATAATCTTACCACAAAGCGAACAGTACGCGTGCCAACATCAACTACACCAATAAGGGGTCCTGTTTTTTTCACCGTACTCGTCATTGTATCTAAAAAAAAAAGATCATCATTAGATAGTTTTTAATACACATTTAATAAAAATTGGAAGAAAATAAGAAGACGCTTTGTGCGCCCGTGATAAAAGCTGCGACACTAAACTCGAAGAAACATAATGAATACTAATCGAAATTAAAGGCGTGATATAAAATGTATTTCTCATATTATAAAACTCATCTCATGTCATAAAGAATAAAAGATCTTTATCATAATAGTTGTTATGTAAATCCGAAATATTTGTAGACAGTTAAAATTTGTCTAATTTTTTTTTATTCCTTTATTTCCTAGATCGTTATACAATAAAATTGAAAACAAGCACATTTTTTTTTCTCGACGTGTTGACTACGTGTTGACTTCGAAGAAAGAACACGCTATCAGCGCTGCTATGTCATTCTATTTTTATTACTCATTAGATATTATAAAACAAAGACAGAATAAACAATAACGCACTTTCTGAATGCAGTTTTTCATCAATTTATAAAATAAATCAAATATATGGAACACGGAATTCAATTTTTGGAAAAAGAATCGTTTACGCAAATTTACATGCACATTTCGTGTTTCTCGCCTAGTAGTGAGGATTAAATCCTAATATAATGCTTTTCCCTTCTGAAAGAAAACTTTTTATATCCTTTTCAATATAAGTTCTTGTACATGTATCAATTATTGATTTCTATACATTGAAATATCGGTATTTATAAATCTATAGATAAATCTATAGATAAACTGAGAAAAAAAATTGAGAAAAAAAATTCTTATCTATTGCAACATATTAAAACGTATTCTCTAATGTTATATTTGTAATAGAAACGATAAAAATTAGTCTTACTGTCAAGAAACCAATTTCTTCAGTGAAGATTTAATAAAACATAAATCAATCTACAAGGACTCCTTAATATTCAAAAGAAATTTGGAGATGATAAGGCAATAGGAGTCGGGTAGTCATTGCGCAAATAATATATAAATATAACACAAAACTCTTTATTACAATAATGCGCTTACATGTTTCGACTCATTGTTGAGCCTTCTTCAGAGACATAAATCATCTTTATAGATTCAATACGTAATAACTATCTTGTCATAGTGAGCTCCCTCTACTATACAAAAAAATCCTATATCAAAATTAAACTCAGATGAATGTTAAAAAGAAAAGAGAAGAATAATTTTTAGAATATATCAGAGATAAAATTTGTAAGACTTTAATAAATTTAATTCACAATGAAAGTAAGGAAGTTTACCACGAATATAAAACATCATACCGCAAATATAATAAACGATAAACAATAAATAATTATCTGGTCAAAAATTAGTTTTTGTGTAGTGGAGGAAGCTGACAAGATTATTATGTATACATTGTATCTATAAAGATTTATGTCTCTGAAGAGGGCTCAAAAATGAGCCGAAATATGTAAGCGCGTTATTATAATAAAGAGTTTTGTATTATATCTGTATATTATTTGCGTAACTACCGCCCCCGACTCCTATTGTCCTGTCATTTTCAAATTTCTTTTGAAGATTTAATATGTATAGGATTATAGTCTTTCAACTTTCGCAATAGTATTCAATGCTGCAAGATTCTTTAATTCATTTCAAGCCGATGTTTTCTAACAAATGATACAATTTTCACTTACAATATTAAATATTTTGATACACAATATCATATTCTGTTTAAAAAAAATCAATAGATGAAAAAGAAGAAAAATAATAAGACAAAATAAATGGTTTTACTATCCATGCGACAGAAAACTTAAATACTTAGAATGTAACTTAAAAACTTAAAATTTTCATATAATTGTTCTTCACATCAATTCTAGTCGAATCAATTCTTCAATCAATTCTAGTCGAATCAATTCTAGTCGACTTTCATGTGGATTACTGGATAAAAATTTCAAATTACTTTATATATGTTCTTTTCATACTATATTTGTTCTTTTCATAAATTTGTTCTGTGATGTCATAAGCGATCAATATTTCTTCGCGTTTTTATCGATCAGATTTATGAAGATATGTATCGTCAAAAACTTGTTTATGATTATTAATGAAATGATTATTAATGAAAGTTATTAGAAATGAAAAAAGTTATCAGAAATTAATTACGCGACAAGGTCAAATTAAAACAAATGATATAAGATGTCAAAATGTTCATTTAAAATAGTAGAAATTCACATTTAATGATTAAAATTGAACGTTTCGAGGTGCACAGAATTCTTTATCAGTAGTATGGAAAAATTACAAATAAAGATGCATAATATGCAAAATGCGCTGCTGAAAAAAAAAAATTAATATAATTTAATTTTTATTATTTTGATAATTTCGAAAACGCGTAGTTATTTAAAATTGTTTCTTTTTTAAATTGTTTTAAACATTGACAAAATAATGCGTTGCACTTCATTCGTTTTTCGGATTTATTTTTGTAACTTTTGGTTTAATTTCTGTCAAATTAATGAAATCATAAATCAAGCATCAGAAGAACATTGTAAGAAACAAAATTCGCATTATATATCTTAAATTTTGTATCCAAAATGTCACCGTACCTCGATATCTACAACACTTAGACGATTTTAATTTCTTTCATCACCATTCTAGTATCAAGTTCATATACTTAAAAAACGTTCTAGTTAAAAAATTACTTAAAATAAAACTAAATGACGCGCGCAGTTCGATCAGTCATTTCCATAAACAATCTCTGGATTTAGTGAGAAAAATCTCTTTTAATATTCCATCTTACATTTGTGACAGATTCTTTAACACAATTTGAAATATTAAAACGTCTTTTAGAATAAGAACATATAAAATTGAACAAAAAGATGCAATAGCTTCTAAATAAATACAAAAAAAGAGTAATAGATAGTATTAAACCTATAAAATATTCTTCCTCATCAGGATCGTGAACAATTCAACGATATTAAAAGCTTGCATCCACCCACTTCATAACAGATTGAAGTGCACATTACTCTGTTTAATGACAAGAATCAGAATTCATCTCTCTCAAACATCAAAAACAAATGGTTTATTAATTTATCAACTATTACCATTCATAACATTCAATGTCTCCTTCAATTCGATAATAATTTTTCTTTACTTCCAGTTAATCTCAAAAAGACAATTCTTGAATTTATCAAAAACATTGAAAATAAACATTGTAAAAAAATTACGAATTGATATCCAATTATTTTCAGAAATCGTACTATTCCTATTTCAAACAATTATTTCATCTTTCTTACGTCCAATCTCGTTCCATTTAAAATTGTCCAAATTACTCAATATTACAAAATCATTTCTCAAAAATAATATCGATCTCATTATATTAAGGATGAACAAGAGAAACATCACAGTTGCGATAAATAAACAAGATAAAAATAAAATGATTAAATGTTGAGTGATTCTGATATTTACATGTTAACAAAGATTCAACTAAAATCCTTATCAGAAAAGTGCATGAACTATTAATTAGATGGAAAAAACGAGAGTACATCACACCTTCTACTTACAAAAAAATCTCAAATAGTGACGGGAATTTACCAAGAGCTTATGAGTTCTCAAAAATACATAAAGAGCACTTCTCAGAATTATTATATCATCTGTTGACAATCCCTTGTATCTACTAGCATCTTTTTTGCATTTCTAAAAGACTACTAACTGTTTTAATTATATTGACAATAGTTTTCAATTAGCACAAAAACTAACAAACACGCAGATTAATGACTTTTCACTTATCTCATTGGACATTATTTCACTTTTTACAAATATTCTTTTAGAATTAGCAATTGACAGAATCAATAATAGATGAATATCTAAAAAGCGTAATTTTAGCAAAAAAGAATTTTTCATAGGATTAAGATTTGTTTTGAATTTCACATTCTTTATTTTTGATAATTCGATCTATCAACAAAAGTTTGGTACTCTCTCTTTTCACCAATAATAGCAGATCTTGTTACTAGATTTGAAAACCAAAGATTTGGAAATCAATGCTAAATTTAATATTAAGTTATTATTTTATATGAGATACATTGACGATATTGTGACAACAGTTCCACTGAACACGACGAATGACATATTAAACATTTTTAATTCTTTCCAGGATTTCAATTTACCATTGAGGTTGATAAAAGAATTAATTTTCTTAACGTCATCAGCAATAAACTTCTTGAAATTGATTGGTACCATAAACCGATCTTTTCAGAAGTACTTAAATTACACTATCCTTTGTTGCAAAAAAAGGACACAATTGGGAATGATTGATTAAGCTTATTATCACATCCGAAGTTTCACGAAAAAAATTTGAAGTTCATCATAAATATCGTGCTCGACGATGATTATTCACTAAATTTAATTTGAGACAATTAATGCTCATCTTAAATTTTTAATCAACAAAAAACCAACAAACAAATAACCGATGCTAAATGAACTCAATTGATAAAAAATTAATTTGTCTTTTTAAACGTAGCTCCAATTTCAGACAAATTCAAAGGCATTACCAAGGACTTGAATGTAGGGCTAGCTTTTTGGTATGAATAAGATGAACACTATCATCAAAGCGCATAAAGATGTATTACCGAACTATGACTTCAAAAAGATTTATATGCTCTCATGTAATAATTGTGATGCATCCTATGTTGAACAAACTGATCGATGATTTAAAATCAGAATAGCTGAACAAAATGATATTTAAAAAAACACGAAAAATCAAGCTATAACAAAACATAGAATTCATAGTAATCATGATTTGAATTGATCGAATGTTAAAATTTTAGACACTGAACCTTATATTCAAAAACGTTTAAAATCCGAAATATTAAGATGCAAAATAACGGATTAAACTTACAATCTGACACTGAATTTTTACACCATTCATATGTATCAATCAACTTAATAATTTACATGACTAACTATATTTGTTATGGATCAACCTTCAGATTTACTTTTATTCTTCATATAAATCCGTTATCTTTAGTGTTAGAAAATCAATGTTCCATAATTTTATTTAACAATTCACTCATTTTAAACGTGTCTCTTGATACGAACGATCGGTGAATTTTGACACAATGCTAGTTGCTAAAATTTTTATTAACATATACTGCGGATTTTATTTATATAAGTTTCTCATTTTTGGATCCTTGGAGATAGTTATTGTATTTGTATGTACTTTCCTCGTATAAAAAGATTACACATGATTATATCGTCAATTTTTAATTACTTTACCAGTGGAAAATAGCGAAGATCAATCTTCTTCATTGCAACTTCCACTGAAATTATTAACTATGTGCAATGACTGAGAATTCTCTAGCCAAGAAATTTAACTCAATTGATGTAATTTTGTGGATTATTGCTGAAGATGATTCAAACGTAAATCAAAATGTTCTGATGCTGATCTAATAAATCGAAGATTTACACATAAAAATTATGCAACGCTTACAGCGCTTCGCTCTCATTAGTCCGTTTTTATTATTTTGACAATTTCAAGAGTGCGTACAATTAAACAGTTATTTAAAATTGTCTTTTTTTAATTGTTTTAATATAATTTATATTAATTTATAAGGTATTATATATGGTGTATTATATAGTTTATTATTCATTTCTTCAGTACTCTGTACAACTCGAAACATTTTAATCATTAAATACGAATTCCTATGCTTTTAAGTAAACATTATCATTTAATTTTAATAGATTGCTCGTTTTAATTTTGTTTTATTATTTGTTATTAAATAATATTACGAACTAGAGAGATTTACTAAATTTTTTATCGTCGACACAACTATCAGAAAAAATATATTTTTTATTTCGATATCGTATAAACAGCTGATATGCTTAATCTTGTGTACACGCCTTCGGTAACATGTAATCACAGTTAATGCCGCCTTTTGTGATATTCCGCCAGCTAAAAAATATATCCTTTCGCAGGAACTATAGATATATATATCTCGTGATACCGCCCGCGATCATCTATTCAATTTCCTTGGTATGCAGTTACATCTTGCGTAATATTCCTTGCGATAATATTTTGTTAAATCTTACAAAAATAAGCGTTCTAAGCACATAGTGCCGGATACAAGAGAGAGGGGGGCGGAAGGAGTGACCTTCCCCCTCTCTCCTAGATTTCTCCAAATATAGGGTGATCATCCGTACTCTTTTTCCTGGCGTCCATGTACTCTTTTTTCGGGCGTCTGGACGGATTATCAATGTATACTTTTTTTTTGTACTACTTTTGGAACTTAAGAGTGAGTGAAGGGAAGTTATTAAGTTAATAACTTCTGTGACACTGTCGCACATGAAATATATTAACACATAGTATAAAATAAGCATGGAATACGATATTAAGACCACTAAATCAATGAGTATCCAATATAAAATCGCCTTATTGATTTATATAAGATGATTAGACATTGGACATTTATTCGCGTTGCTTATACTTTTTGTACTCAGCATCTTTGCTTCTTCTTTTCTCAATGTCCCATTATATATCTATCTCATTTTAAATTTCATTTTAGAAATTTTTTATAATAAAGTTGTTTTGTTCGTATTATCTAAATAAATTTAAAAGAAGTTTAAAAGAAATACAAAATAATACAGGTCTCAGATCAATGTTTTTATTTTATTCTTCGCTTCCCTTTCTTTTTTTTTAGTGTTTGTTGATCTTCTTGATAAAAATGGTAATGTACTACTTTTGTACTACTTTTCCATAATAGATGTCCTACTTCACGTACATTGTATCATAGTCATCCTATTCAAACAGAAAGTTAAAATTTATTATACGTATAACAAAATTTGTTTTTAAATTACATTTTATATTATGTTAATATGTATGTAAAAGTATATCTGGTTAATAAAATGCTGAATACCAAACATTATTTTATGATCATAATAATAGTAATAGTAAATATAATAAAACAATAAAATAATAAAAATAATTAGAAAATATTAAAAATAACATCAATAATAAGTAAATGTTACATTTCGTCATACCTTCCCCAGAATAATTTCTCTGGATTTACCCTTGTATGCACCAAGCTTCGCCAAACAACACAAAGCCTAAAATCGGAATATAAAATGTCTTTTTTTAAGCATGTTGTCTAGAAAGCATCTTCTATTACTTATTGATGTTCATTAGACATTAGTTTGTACAGTAAATATGTATCTTGAATTTACAATTTGAACGTTTAAACTCATAAATGCAAAGTCGTTATACTAATGGATTACTAACAGAAAAATTGGAATATTAGTTTAAAAGTATTCAAATTGAAAATAATCTAACAAATAAGATTTAATAATATTAAATAACATTTTTCAGTAATTTACTGTATCATTTTTCGATTAAAAAGTTATTATAAATTGTATATATGTATTGTACGTATATATGTATTGTACGTATATTGTATAGCACGTATATTATCGCATCGTATTTTTAGTACCTATATACAATATTATAAAAAAATTGTGAAAAAATTGGCATCCGTAACAGTGCACTGATAATCGCGTCAACTTGATGGAATTTCAATTGTATAAATATTTTTTTGAATCATTCTCTAAAACTTGATATATACACTAAAAAAAAATTAAATTAAAAAAAAATTTCAATTGATTAAAAAAAAATTCTTTTTAATACAAGCAATGCAATATTTATTTGAATAATGCAGTGAATATTACGTAAATTAAAAGATGATAATGTAAAAATAAAGTAAACATTTTTTTGTAATAGAAAAATTTTAAATTGAATTTAAAAAGTATCAATATTTATTCCAAAAATTATAAAGAAGAAATTTGGCGGTAACAAGACAATAAGGATCAGCCGCAGTAGTCGTTGCAAATAATATACAGATATAACACAAAAACTCTTTATTAAAGTACGCGCTTACTCATGTATCGACTCATTTTTTAGTCCTCTTCAGACGTGAATCATCCTTATAAATACAATACACAAAGTGTCCCAAAATAATCGCCAAATATTTTGTGGGCAGAACTAAACTGAGTCGAAAAGTCCTCTATCATTTTGCAATTTTCGCAATAGTTTACAAGATATTACTAAAAATTGTCGAAAATTGGTTAATAAATTTAATAAATTTTTACTTAAATATTATCAACTTTACTTATTATTTACAACTTTATTATCTTACTTTAGAAAAACTGCAAGAGACAAAAATTGTTTATTTTCTTCTCATAGAACTCTAAGAATTTTTTCAGAATTTTTCATCAACTTTTTAGTACTGCATTTTCTTATTAAATATTTTATTATAATATTTTTACCAACATGAGGAAATACGATATTAAAACATTCTGAAAAAAAATTTTTTTAATTCTATGAGAAGAAAATAAACAATTTTCATCTCTTGTAGTTTTTCTGTAAAATTGATAGTATTTGAGTGAAAAATTATTAAAGATTATATAAAGAAATTTTCAACAATTTATAGTAATTAATATCTTATTAATTAATATCTTATTAATTATTGCGAAAATTGCAAAATGATAGAGGACTTTTCGACTCAATTTAATCCGCTCTACCTGCCCATGAAATATTTGGCGATTATTTAGGACACTCTATAATAATTATCTTGTCATAGTGAATTTCCTCCGTTACATTAAAAAATCTCTATACAAGAATTAAACTCAGATGAATGTTAAAAAGAAAAGAAAATTATTTTTGAATTTATCAAAGATGAAATTTGGAAAATCTTAATAAATTTAAATCATAATGAAAGTAAGGAAGTTCACCACGAACGGAATACATATTGCAAACAATAAACGTAAATTATCTTGTTAAAAACTAATCTTTGATTGTTGACCAGTTAGTGTCAGATTAAGTGTACTGATTTTAAAAATTAGTTAAAATTTTTTGATTTTAAAAACTTTAAAGTTATAACGCGTTATTTTTATTTTATTATTTTATATTATATTATAATTTTTTTATATTATAATTAAAAAAAGAGAAATCAAATAACAACCAATAGTTAAGATGGAAAAGCTTATATGTAAGAACGACCCTGACTAGAAACAAAACAAGTCAACATTATAGCCTATCAATAAGTAGGTCCCTCCATGTCTGTCTGTAAATTAAGCCCATGCATCTGTCTATCTCTCTCTCCTGATGTATAACATTTCCGAAACCAATCTTTTCCTATATTGAGGTTCCTCATCCAAAATTGCAATGTTCTCCTAGTCAAATCAGTCTCATTTTTTCTTGCAGCCGGTGATCAGTTACCGTAATCGAACAGGTAAATGTATTCCACTGGATATGATTCCTGTGCTCCGTGATTCTGAATTTCAACTTCCTGCTCGTCTGTTCCACGTCACTCGCGTCGTAATTCTTACAAGAAATCTTATACATGACATTTGATTTCACATTATGCGGCTGCATCTTAATGAATTCTCGTTTTATTATTATTACTATAAAACGATACTTTAATATCGCTATTTAATCTTTTAGTTAAACTTTTTGGTAATATTAGGAACACAAGGTACACAGTAAACCATGAAAGTCGCACAATTTCAATGTTATTTTCATTTTTACTTTTTATGATGTTAGACCTAATAATGTTCTTCAGACGATTATTAATATTATCAAAAATGAAACTCAATCATTCTTTAACAGTATTTTAATTATAAGACAAAAATTGTTAAAGTAAAATTTTGGATTCAAAAGCAAAATTATTCTATCAATTAATATCGTAACATTTCTCTTCCTCTCTCTTTATCTCTTTTGAGAGATAAAGTGATACAATAAAAAATTTAAATGTCTACCCGAAAACGTTGGTTTGTGATACCAATTCATATCAAATTCTATTACACTATTATTATTAATTAAGGTAACATCCAAAAAATTCAATCTATCTCCTCCAACCTCCATAATAAATTGGAGCTTTGAATGCTGAGAGTTAAAAATGTCAAGAATTGACCAAAGAAGTAGGTAGGTGCCGCCATGATTATATCATCGACATATCTATAATAAAAGAGCAATGGAAACTGAATAAAAAAAATGTTAAGGCTTTACTTTCCAATTTTCGCATAACCAAGTCCACAGAGTTTTGTATTATATCTGTATATTATTTGCGCAACGACTACCATACCTGACTACTATTGCCTTGTCATCAAATTTCTTTTGGACAAGTAAGGAGTTCTTGTGAATTAATTTATGTTTTGTAAATGGTAATTTAAAAAATGTTATTTGATTAAATAAATATTAGAATTTAGAAGATATAGAACACCAAAATAATAATTAATAATAATTAAGAAATGATCCTCTCGAAAAGAACTTTTTACAGTTGGAAACATAGCTGGAAGTTCTTTTAATTACTTACTTTTAGTAATTACTCTTAACTGTGATTAACTATAATATTTTGGTGTTTTATATGTGCATCGAGCTTCAAAATATCAGGTGTATATTTATTTATAAGAAATATTGTTTTAAACATAAAAAATTGGGTATTTGTAAAAAATATCCAATTAAATAAAATTATTTTTTAATAGGCAGACGCCTATTAAATTATTACGAATTTGGACTAAAATTAATGATATATTTCTTATTATTTTGTCATAAGAAACAAATCATGAAAAATTTTGAGAAAAATCGGCAAGTGATATTTCTTGTGAACTATATCGCGGTTCTTTGTCAATTCTGTATCCAATTCAGTTAGATCCCAAGACATGAAAACGCTTACAGTGTCAAGCGATAACCAAATATCAAATCAAGATTCGCAGCCTAAATGTCGAATTGTATAAAAATTTGTATTAATTTGTATTAATTAATACATAAATATATTAAATTGAAATTAAAAACATATTTAACTTTAATAAATTTTATTTCGTTTAGAAAAATGTTTTATTTTATTTAATAAATTATTTGAATAAACAAAAATACAATTATTTTTAAGATAAGAAACGTTATATTAAAATCAAATGTAATAAATCACAAATGTTTATTAAATATTATAAACTGAATTTATTATTGTTAGGAAATATTACATTATTTGCTTATTTATACATTTATATTTAAAAATATTTTTAGATTAAATAAATATATTCAGTATTATATATATTATTATAATACATAAATATATTACCTATGTGAAGTTGGCCCCCCAACTTTTGAGAAAATTAATTTTTAATAGCTCATTCGATTGCTCGTCATTTGCACATTTATGCACACTTTGAATTTTCGTTTGCACTACTTCAAATAAGAAAATTATTAAAAAAACAATTTGGGGGGGGCTAACTTCACACTAGTCTCCCAACTTCGAGTAAACTGATTCGAAAAGATCTTAATCGATAGATTTTCATTTGCACATTCCGAATCAAGTCAATTTTTCGCACCTACTATGCTCAAAATGGCATGAATTGATAGGATTTCGTTCGCACATTCCGAAACAAGTCGATTTTTCGTTTGCACTCTCTGATTAAAAAGTTATCTGATTAAAAAAATAAGTGTACAAATAAGGGGGGACAAACCAACTTCACACCATAGAAATTACGTTTTTAACTTAAATTTAACAGAAACGGATTCGAAACAGTACCAATCAATAGATTTTCGTTTGCACATTCTAAAACAAATCGATTTTTCATTTGCACACATTTAGTTAAAACGTTAACAGATATTAACAAATAATTGTCAGGTGCTGCATTGAAAATTTACGTGATAAAGATTACGTTTTCGGCTAAATCTTTGTTAAAAATATGTGGTCCATTGAAATAGTGAAAGTTATTGAAATCGCTCAATATAATCGGGACGTTCGTAATACTCGCACGTTTCTTCAATGAAAATTTAAAATCTATTTAAAAGAAAGTTTTCAAAGAAACCAATTGTTAAATTACAAATACATTTAATAAATAATTACAGTGTATAAAAGAAACCACTAAACAGAAGAAAAAATTTTTTAAAAACGTATAATATTATACATAGAAA
>Ga0157364_1001809_pt1 | contig 18912 bp, 6 predicted proteins | sample AttsexASBM2_FD_111476 | JGI IMG/M metagenome (GOLD analysis project Ga0157364, IMG submission 111476) | Fungus gardens microbial communities from leaf cutter ant in Ribeirão Preto, State of São Paulo, Brazil - Atta sexdens ASBM2 | ecosystem: Host-associated > Fungi > Mycelium > Unclassified ...
ACTTGAGTATTAATCTTTATGATTGAGTATTAATGCTGAAATGTTGAATCTATAATCATCATGTTGAGTCCATCATATTGCATTATTAAAAAGGCCTAAACAAAATATATAGACATTTTGTACGTACAATTGTATTCAAAAAGAAATTTTTCGGTTAAGCTGAATTTTAGATAAAGAAGGTGGCTTTTTTGACAGAGGAAAAAAATGTGTGTGTGTGTGTGTGCGCGCGCGCACACACACACACACACACACATGTAGTATTGATATATTATTAAAAAACATATATTATTAAAAAAAAAAAGAATGCTTAAGACGAAATTGCTAATATGATTTAGGATAGATATTAAACACGAAAAATTATCTATTATCATAAATAAGAATAGTTTCGATTTTTCGTTTTCTGTAACAAAGTGGAAGTAATAAATTCTGTGAATACTGTGATGGCTTCATGCTATTTAACTACTGCTTGAAACTTATAGACATAAAGATTATGTACTGAATACGTTTACATATTTACTTATAATTAATGACATTCACGGGTACAACCATGAATTGTAATTAATCAAAGATCTATCTAGTTAGAATGCTCCATAAGTGTAAAATATTATATCTTACATTTCTTCGAATGATTATTATTTTGTTTTCCCTTGCAGCATTTCGTAAAACATGATAGAAATACAAAATACATGATAGAAATTCAAAATACAAGAGAAAGAAAGAAAGAAAGACAAACAAGAGGAAGAGAATACGCTTGTAGAAATTATATTTAAACGTTTTATAGAATATATAAATTCTTATCATTCACGTACAATAAATACGTATCAGAGGAAAAAGTAAGAGTTGGCATCGTTAACGCGCGGCTAACTTTTAGAATTTTCATAGATACATATTACGCTGAGGTAGCACAGAACAATTTGTTTAAAAAATGGATTCGGAATGGGCAACGATGTCCCCAACATTTGTTACTTTTGTGAAGTTGGCACTCACTTTTACCAATTTAGATTTCAAAGGACGTTTCTTGTAGAATTTTGCCTACAGATGATTATAGTAATCATTATTTTATTTGTAGTTAAAAAATAAAAATGCTATTGATTTTTAAAAAACAGGTCGGAATTTTTTTTAGTTACAGCTGGTACTAGATTTATATATGAAATCATTGTAGTTAAAAAATAAGCTTATAATCTTTTTCATTTTAAATGAATTTCTAGCTGTATAAAAATCGATTGTAAGCTAATTTTTTAACTACAAACAAAAAACGTTGGTACTTCAAACATCTACAATTTCATATATAAATCTGGTACCCATTAGTAACGTATTTGCTTTATTGGCATGTTGCTTGCTAAGTATGCATTGCTAAGTATGTGTTCCTATCAACAGAATTGCAGCAACTGAATTCTCATTCGTTGACAATTTGACGCCTTGACGGTATGACAACTTTGAATAACAACTTACCATCAATTTGTCGACAACATTAAATGGTTATCATAAAAATTTGGACTATATTATGGCGTCATGTTGCCATAATAATATGCAATATATATATCACACAATGTTGTCATATTGTCATATTGATTACAGACATATTGATGCAGTTATTTCGCCGTTAAATTGCTGACAATACATATACACATTGTTGTCTGCATGTTACAATGTCATATATTCAAAACCGTTCAAAATAACAAACTCTATGGCAAGTAGCTTGCATCATGAGCTCACAGATTTGTGCGATTTTTTTGAGACACGCTTTGCTGAATTTAAGTTATAGCTAAAAAAAACTCTTGTCTTTGAAAAATCATAGCATTTTTATTTTTTAACTAAAAACGAAATAATAATTACTACAATCATTCACAGGCAAATCCTACAAGAAATACCCTTTGAAATCTGAATTGACAGTCAGATGTCAATTTCACGGAAGTATATTTATTGACCGATGTGATGGCAGCGAGTGTATCAAAATTAGCGGATAAGATAGATAGTAGAACATCTCTTTGGATCACCATTAATACTAAGCCGAAAGACTCTTGCATCTTGTAAACGTACTCAGTAAAGATATAGTCTTTGTTTTCATATATTAATTTAATCATCATACATATTCTCTCGGCGGTCGGCGTCACCTTGACAAATTCGTACTTATTTGTAATCCTAACGGTAATGTTCCTTAAAGATAAATCTCACATTCATATAATATCTGTAAAACCGCAGTAAAATCGCAGTTAATATCTTCAAGTATTTTATGTGCATATGATGTGTGTGTGTGTGTGTGTGTGTGTGTGTGTGTGTGTGTGTGTGTGTGTGTGTGTGCGCGTGTGCGCGCGCGTGTGTGTGCGTGCGTGTGTACAATAATATTTTGATGGTAATTAAAAATTTGTCCAGTAACTCTAGTCGGTGCATCACTGATTCGCTCGTCTGGACACATACGTGTTTTGTCCTTCTTCCCATTATATCTCATCTCAGCAAACAAAAAGTTTAAAATCGAAACATAAGACGTCCTGAAGCTGTCTCTCAGACATTACTCAGTCACAAAGTTATCCTCAGAACGTCTTATTTCCCTTTTTGGACATGCATGTTGTCTGACATAATTCAATTTTACTGTGAATTCAGTGCGACTGAAAGTTTCAAGAGTAAGAGTTAAGTTCTTTGTACATCCTCCTAAATAAAAACAATTTGCGTATACTATTTTTCTTTTCACTCGAGATGTACGTGCACGCGTATATCCTTCTAATAACATCTCTGTTGCTTCTCTTTAAATAATTCAGAATATATATGTTATATATATATATATATATATATATATATATATATATATATAGAATTATTTATATATAATTATACGTATATAAATAATAATTAATATGGCAAACCCTTAGGAATATATCGTGTCTCTGAACAGTAAAGCTGAATAGTAAGTTGTTAATCTTGATTATTATTCATAATCAAAATTGTATGACTTGCATTATCAGTGATGTTATCCTGTCAATCCGTTTGCTTAAAATTGTACCTGATTCCGACGAGTGATGGTCACTTTCACCGTTCCTGGAAAGAAATGTTACTTCTGAGGATAGAATAGAATTCGTTGCTCTTCTTGATATATATAATACAAGTGAGTTCTGATGCAAATATAAATGAATGTCATTAAAACAAAAAAATATAGGGAAAAGTGAAATAATTATGCGCATTTTGGTTTAGCACTTTTTCGATAAATGGAGCCGCGACAAAATTTTTAGACTAGATATAATTCTTTTCACATATAATCATAAGTTATATGATTTTTGAAAATGTTAAAAATGAAAAAAGTTATATATTTTGATAATAATCTTGACATCTAGAAAATAAGATGATAAATCCGTATTCTTATATTATTTTATTTATTTAATCATGCATACCTTATTAAAATACGTTGTATGCATATTTTGAGATTATTCATTGAATTAAGTTAAAAAGTCTTTGAGTAATTGATTTTCTTCTCAAATCAATTCGCGGCGAGAAATTGTTCGCATTGACAATTCAAAGGTTTCTCCCAATGAAAAATACACTATTTACGAAAAATTCGGAAGATATGGAACTCTGCCCAGTCGACAAACTAAAGTAACATTAATATTAATGTTTCATTTCGTATTCCATAATATAAATGTAATATAACACGTATGATGTTACATTAACACCTCAAGGAAATATACAAAATCGAAAAAAAAGAAAAATGATATATTTGAAATGAAATACTTTGACATCAAAATGATGATTTTTTAAAAATAAAATGATTGTTTATTGATGTGTTTATATTGACTTCAACTTCAAAAATCACATCACAGCAATGAATTCCCCTTAAGTGCGCACAATTCCTCCACTTTCCCCTATAGCTACAGCAACCGTAATTCATAAAAGAAGCCTACGTAAAAACAAAATATTTTTTAAGACAAAAAAATTCATACAACAAATTGTAACCAAATAAAGTCATAGTCAACGTAAAAAAGAGTAAAAACATGTTCTCTAACGTCAATTTGATGAAGTTGATTAAATTAATATTATTTGTATCTCTTGCCAATCCGAGTGCATAATAAGCATGAAAAATATATATACGGTACGTGTAAAGAAAAGTTAGAAAAAAGTGTGCAAAGAACACATTCAATGTCGTTATAACAAAATAGCTACAAGAAAACATTCCAGAACCGTTTTTTCTTAATTTTCAATTAGATACACTTAAAAAGTAAAAATATGTACTTTTTACAAAGAAAAAAGTTTCTTTTTCTTTGTAATATTAAAAATAAAAATTGAACATTTCTAAACATTTTCTTATCAATTCAGAATAATATCCCGTGCGTGTTACTATTTAAGCACGGTGCAACAATAAAACATGTGCAATGAAAAGATATCTCTCCTACTTTTTTCCGTAAGAAAGTTTTTAACTTTCAGTATCTTTTTCTATATATCAATAAATTTGTATTTTTGCCTGACATTAATCTGACGTTATATCATAAGCTCAAAAAGACCATAATTATCTCGAGAGATGTATAATATATATATAGTCATTTAAATTACTTAATAAATTTATAGAAGTAGGAATCACTTTCCAGCACGTTGTCGTGCAAACAAAAAAAAAACGATAAATATTAATAAAGATAAATCAACGCACGTGAAAAAGCCCCTATTATACAAAGAAGACTGTGTGTGTGTTCTGTGTAATATTTTATACTTAAGTTCTGTACCTTATATTATACTGTCTTCCACAGGTTTCGCTTTTAAGAGGAGACAAGAATGTGTCAAAATTGTGTTACACTTTATAAGCAAAATGAAAGCAGAAAATAACTAAATTTTAAGCAACATACTGAGCGCAAACATCGAATTCTTTTCTTTTTCTTTCTTTCCCTCTCTCTCTCTCTCTCTCTCTCTCTCTCTCTACTTTTTGCTAATTTTTCATACCTTCTCTGATGTCTTTGGGTATGTTCGATGGAAGCGATGACATGGAAGATGTTTGATAAAAATTGGGTCGTGCGCCGCTTGGTGGCAAAGATGTTATTTTGGACCTGAATTACACGAGATAATAAATTTATAAATTTACTGTGAGAAATAAAAAATAATATTTAATAAGAATAGAAATAATGTGAGTTTCAAGGCTACCTATGTTTGCGAATTTTCTGATTTCTGCCGTCAAAGGAAATCGGCGTACCGGCACCCGAAGTGTTAGACGAAGGTGGCCTGTAAGGTCGCGGGCAGCCTTGAACAACAGGCGGTGATGATACTGGTGCATACTGCAACCGGGAATTAGATGGTACGCCTGAGTGCATCAATCTCATGTCCCCTGTATTTACAAATATATTTTAAATGCCGTTAAAAAACGATTTAACGAATGTAAATTATATTTAAAAAGATCATACCTTGCACGATATGGACACCCTGATACATTGGCAGTGGGTAACGTGGTTGAGGTTGTGCGCTTCGGTCCCCGCTCCCACCTCCGAAGAATTCGTGCGCCGGAGTTGGAGATCGACTGGCTCTTTGGGAATTACCTGGCGTTGTCGCCCGCACGCTGGGAACGATCTATTTCAAGAAAATGTCTTTAGTCGTTGACAGTTGCCTGATAACTTATCGATAGTATATAGATGTTGCTGTTGCATTTTTACCGGAACATTTTGCCTGAAGACGAGATTGGGAACCAACGTGGGTGTCATATATGCTCCAGGCGGCGCCGGGGACGTACCGTTATGGGTGACCTGATGTCCGAATGTTCCACTGGTCATCATTGTCGGTGTTGCATAGCTACTTGAATTAACGTACATCAACGGCATACCAGGTATCTATTAATCACAAAAATACCAAATACATTAATATTTTATATTAATATTTCATTGAGTTTCCAAAAAATATTGTAACATTTTAATATTTCAGAAATTAAACATTTCCAAAAAAAATATTCCAACGAAAAGTGTAGAGTTTTAGGACTATTAAATACAAAATGACATAAGCTGTAATGTTATGCATTGACGCGTAAACCTTTTTATTATTTGAATCAATCTTATCTCTTGTAAAATTAATATTGGCAATTAATTATCGATATGAACAGATTAGTAAATTACTTGACTAGATGTTGGTGTGTTCGGTGGCGTAGGTACTCTGTACATCACAGGCGGTGGTTGCATCGCCGGCTGCCCTGGCGGATAATACGTAGGAATCATTTGAACTGGTGGTTGATACGTATAGTCGCCAGGAGTTGGAGTTACTGCTGGTAACGAATTGTAAGGTACTGGATAACTGCCGACGAAATTAGCTGAAGTACACAACGTCAATTATTTTAAATAAATTTGCAGAAAGAAACAAAGAGATAAAAATATAATAATTATGATGTAACGTACAACTTTGTTGGCTCGGAGACGTCATCGTTTGCGCGTTGAAAGAATAATTCGTTGGAAACCTCTGCTGTTGATGCAGCTGTTGCCTGTCTCCCGGATTCTGACCAACAGAAATTGTCGTTCCAGGTGGAGGTACAAAATACATAGTCTGTTGAGGCTAGAAAGATTTATCTTTTATCAAGCAAAAGTGACAATCAAAGAACACATCGCATATATTTTATTTTTACCGGTATTTGATTTGGCGATGGTTGCCAATAATTTGGTTGTATTGACTGCATATTTTGCACGGTCTGATTTGCAGAGGGTGGCGGATACGTAGAATGCGGAGGCGTGGAGTGGCTGTCCCCATTACTACGCTGATCATAAATGTTCATACCTAAGAAATATCCGGATAACTCGGCCATGTCCTGCACATCAGTTACAGCATTATGGTTGAGTTTTACGAGTTTATTTATACCACATTACTTGCGCAGACTTGTTAAACTCGGCAATCAAAGGCAAATAAATCCTTAATAATAGTTTAACCTAATTTAATCAAAATCTAATCAGAATTAGATGACTAATCTAACCCTTAGTTAGCACCGAATAGTATCGGTAGACGGGTCCAGGATATACGGGATGGGAAAGGACATGTCATAGAGATATGGAAATAATTAGAAAGGAGCGGCGTTTGAATGTTAGCAAGACCAACTGTTCGATCTGGCGATCACGGGCTGTGAGACTGTCAAGACTCACTTTGGTCCTGCCTGTTCAAATAGAGCAGACTCCTACGGTGGATTATCTTATCATTTGAAAAAAGTGATAGCTAGTCACGAATGTTTCGACCAATACCAGTGTCACATGGTCAAAGAGAATACTGAAAGGTGTTTTCATCATTGGAACTCGGAGTACACATTAGAAGTATATTCATGAACGATGGAGAGCTAAGCCTTGACTGAAGTTGTAGATAAAGACATTTCGGTCCCAATTCTGATCCGGGTTATGTTCGGAAACGAAACAGTTTGGAAAGGCGGCCTCCTCCTTCTGAGTCAGTTATGATAAAAAAGGAAGAGCATAAAAAAATAAGGAGAAGAAAGATGTTGTTCTCTCTCTCAATTGGAGATATCGGAGAGGCAATCTGGATTGAGTGTTAGCGTTCAGATCTCTACATGAGCTCATAATGAGGGGAGGGGGGGGGAGAGGACACATGAAACTCTCTTTCCCGATCTTGGCGGAACTGGAGCAGGTTCGTTCTGTTGAAAACCAGGTAACCCGGTAGATACCTATATGGGAAATCCATATGGAATTTCATGATTTTCCATGGGGATTTAGGTCAAAAAATCTAGGTCCCATATAGATTCCTACATAATTTTTTTAGATATGTTATGTTGCTTTTCTCGGTCGATTTAATACTATTACAAAAGAATTTTTACTGTTACACTTACCCCTGACTGTGATATTGGTCCTTGATGCACAGGTACCGCATAATTGGTGTAGACCTGATTCTGATTGAAGACATCGCCCTGACCGCCATTTTGTACACTTGCTTGACTCTGAGTAGGATGAGATGCCATCATCACAGTCGGTTGTCCCATGGGGGGTGGATAGACACCTTGATTATACGGTTCTGAGGTAGGTACGTAGGTCGCGTAGGGTTGTTGAGCTGTTTGGTTAGTATGATTAAATATTGGTAGTGTCGTTGACGATTTGACTAGACTTTGCTGCTGCGGATGCGGCTGAGATTGGAGATGCTGTTGCTGCGCTTGTTGTAGAATGGGTGGATTCTGTGGAGCAGAAGGAGGAAGAGGAGGTGGTGGCGGTGGCGGCGGAGTGAATGGCAGACTTGGCGATGTCGCTGTGTTCGTTACTTGGGTCCCGGTAGACGCCCCTGTAACATTGATCCTCGATTGCGGCGATCTCTGTTTCCTATTGTCATTCTTGAGATTGTTATTCGTTCTGGACGGCTCAGAGGGCAATTCCATGTGTTGCTGCTGCTTATTAGTGGACAATGGTGTGCCATTTTCATTCTCCATATTAAAGAACTTCGGTGGATTGTCTGGATCATAACGATAAATCGAACCGTCCGTGTTCGTATATGGCTGATTGGTTTGTGGGTTTATTATTATGCTGCCAGGTGGTACGCTGGACAAACTAGTGACTGCCCACATAACCGTTTGGCCACCGTTCGACTCTGGCGAGATTAAGTCCTGACTGGACACTTGAGTGTGGCTACACGTCATAGTGGCAGGTACGGGAGAAGGTGACAGAGATGGCGATAACGTCGCGTCACTACGCTGACTTTGCGATTTATAGCCGCTACTCGAACGGCTCGGACTTAAACGTGAACACATGCTCGCCCCAGAATCTACGACACATTTATCATATACGATACCATATACGATAACAGACTGAAAAAATCGTGCAAAGGCGACAATAATGCAACAACAGAATATCACTATAATATTAAAAAATATTTATTTTCAATCTCGTACGCAATTATAAATAATTACCTTGCTTCATAAGGCGAGCTCCCGCGCTATGTGTGGATGTAACACTATCTCCCCTTGTCAACATGCCTTTGGTATATCCACCGAAACTGAATGACTTAGAAACCGATGGGCGCAATACCCCGCCGCGGAATGAATCCCTTCCATCAAAAGATTCGCCCTTCAGAAATCGATTTTGCCTGAAGATGCATATATGAATAGTATAATCAATACAACATTATCGAAAGACATATTCGAGTATTTTATAACTATTATCAGACGCAATAAAAAGCTTAGACGCGATTTACCTGACTAGATGATCCGGATGTAGCAAGCGAAATTTCGCAGAGGCATCTGAACTCTCCGTTGAGGACCACGGCCAGGATGTAACTTCGCTGCTTTCACCACTACTATCTTTAAATATCCTTCGTCTGGCGCGTTCGTATTCCTCTTCTCGTTCCTCGAAACTCTTGCTACGCCGGCAGCAATCGCCCGACAATCTATCAGGCGATTTGAAATTAAAACTATCCTCAAACGAGCTCGAATCTCGTTTCAGGATACTTCTTCGCGGCTCCTCTGATAGGATCAGATCATCTCTGATGTGCTCTTTAAAACGAGTATCTGGTATTCGCATGTTTTTCGTCCGCGTGACGATAACGCTTAAACCCGATTGATCTACGTTGTGTTCCATCCCAAAGTAAGCTGCCACTCGATGCACTAGCATCCTGTTATACGAAGACATGTTCGGGAATTTGTGAGAAACCTTCTGTCGATCCTTCGCGAAATCGATTAAATCTTTCTCAATCTTTAGCAACACTGTGCGATCCTTCTGATTGCGGTTTATAGTTTCTGCAATGAATTGTTCGAGATCTATCCCGGTGCTGTCCGTATATAGCTCCGTGCTACTATCTGTAAATAAATAGAAAATTTGATATTATAGACCGTAGTATAGGAAAATAGTAATTTTCTTAAAAATAGTAATTTTCTTGCATAGCAATATTTGGGGATATCCATCGGATATCTCAATAGTGAGATAGTTGCCTATTAAGTAAAAGGTCTACGGGGTTCTATTCACGCATATTTATAAAATAAAATTATTTCATTGCTATTATCCTAGGTCGGAGATTCAAAAGATTTGAAAAATAAACTAACTATTATTTCATGTAATAAATAATGAAGAGATAAGAGATTATCGACATATTGAAGAAAAATGTGTAAATTATAAATATTTTTCAAAGAAAAAAACGCTGACAATGATCCAATTATGTGTATTAAGAATTAAAAGATAATACATTGTAAATATTATTATCACACACATCAAGACATGCTGAATCATTTCAATCTAATTATAATATTATGTTTGTTAGTTAGAAATAGATTAAGGAAAAGGAAAACGTATTGAATTCAAGCAACATACCGCGCGAAAGGCATGGCGATGCGCTATCGTAACTGCCTTGGGACGAATTCTGGTGTCTTAACTTGTGCCTAGATCCGGGCCTGGTCACTGAGAGTGTGTTGCCGCATTGCGCCGAGCATTGATTATTACAAATGTTCAATGTGTTCGGCCTTCGTTGCTCGGATTTGTGCTGATTATTCTGGCCGCACGGAGCAAGATTGGTGCTCTTCGGCGAATGCTGCAAGGTTTGACCGCATCTGATGGGTGATATCGGAGTCTGCAATAAACCTGGTCGCTCATTTTGATTGTTCTTTACACAGTTATTGCATTTCTGAATGATATTCGCACTAGCGAATTTGGAACGGTGGTTTTCCAATTTATTGCCATTAGTTGGAGATGTGATGCTCTTTGGTGAATGTACCTGAGAAGGACTAGATTGACCTGCGAGATAAAAGTTTCGAAATTAAATAGTTTTACCTTTAAAGCGTAACAAAAAAAGGAAAGAAATCGCTTTACCATTTCGCGACGGTGCCCGACAAGTCGGCGACGTCGCCGTGTTGCGCATCTGTTTGGGAGATTGAGCGGAACAAAGATTGCTATTGAATATGGATTCGTTGTTGTTGAGCTTGGCGCCAGAATTGGGCGAGAGGCTGCATATGATCTTTTTCTCGCCATCCGCCGATTGCGGACTGTGCGGCGACGTTGAACCGTTGCCGTGCGGTTCCCGCGGTGGGGATGTCGATTCTCTCATGGCATGACTTCTGACTAACAGTTTCAGTTTCGTGTTCGTCTGCAACATCAAGAGTTCTTTATGTACATTTGATGCGTCGTTGCAATATTGTATAATTCGTAGATATAATATTTTCAATTCGCATTTATTATTCAATATTTATCAGATTCGAAAAATATAAATAAAAAAGAAATAAATGATTTATAATTTTTTTTTTCAATATCTATGAGAGATCTATCCCAAAAGTATCCGACCTCTGTGTATATCTTTATCCTAGAGTTGGGAAGCATTACTTTTTTCGTCATTTTTCCATTATTTTTTATAATAAATATGACGTTGCACTCGATTTTTCCAACTTTAGCACAATCTTAACGTTTAGTTATAAAAAATTGCAACGTCATGTTTATTATAAGAAGCAACGGAAAAAGTAATGCTTCCCAACTCTATTTTGTCCTTCCCTCCTGCTTTGTCATTTTCCCTCTATTGTAAAAAATAGACATTCAATATTTAGGAAGGACCTTGAAAAATACCATCAAATGATACGACGGTTGTTCAGTAACGGATATAGATGTGTGAGTATCGAAAACTTGAGCGTCGCATTTCACAATGACATTCATCTTACCTCAGGATTAATCTTAATCTTAATTCAGGATTTTTTTACTAAATCCGTCTTTGTCTATCTCAATTTCGCCAATCCTTGTATAGTCCCGTATAGTTCCGTGTGACTTCTAATTATTTCCCAAGTTAAAAAATCCATTGAAAAGCAAAAAGCTTTGACAATATTAAAAAAAACTATCAATGCCGTTTGGTAGGGACATTCTTCAAGATCTCCTCTAAATAGTGAATGTCTGTTTTCCACAATAGAGATGCATTCAATAGGACAAAGATATACGCAGAAGTTGAATACTTTTGGGACAGACTTCGTACACTCAAAGAAAAAAATCATATCAGTAACTAGAAATTTGAGGACAAATAATGTCTCAATTATGTATTAAAATTCTAATAAAAACAATAAATAAGTTATATAAACTAAGTTATATAACAAAAATATAGTAATATTACTCATTTACTACAAACGATTAAATATTACTATATTTTCATAATTCATTTAATTTATTTGTTGTTCTTATTAAAATTTTATAATATATAGTTGTGACGCTATTTGTCTTCAAATGTGTGTGTACGTGCGTGCGTGCGTGCGTGCGCGCGCGCGTACACATACACGCGCACACATTTTAATCAACACGTCTGAATTTCTCCGGAATTATGCAAGATATCGAAATTCTGTTTTTACGATGTTATGTAATGTCGAGGGAGATATATTTTAATTAATTAAGATTTGACTTTGAGTGGAAGCTGTTGAGTTGAATTAAGTTCAAATGAAGATTAAATTCATTTTTGTAAATAGCAACCTAATTTTTTAAATACCTACGTTTGTAAATATACTCATTCCGAGCTCAATACATTATGATTCAAGGATGTCGAACATCAAATGACTCAAACGCGAATTTACATTAATGGCCTTTGTGCATGTTCGAACCTCCATCCCTGATTATGAATATAGAGAGTAATAAGATGTCTAATGTCTGTATTCATAGAGTCAGACTTTATATTTAAGGCTTCCTTAAATTTATCTTCAAATGCTCAGTAACCAATAAAATAATTCTTAGAGCATTTGAAAATAAATTTAAGGAAGCTTTAAATATAAGGTCTGACTATGAATACGGGCATAAATGATCGCGACACATTTGATAGCATTGTCAGCGAAAAGTTTTGATAAGCCATTGTAAATCGAGCTTTGAACGTATCAGAATTATTCAATTTTTTCCGATATACAATATCCTAAAGATAGCTCCAAAGAAAGAAATCTAATGGCGTTAGATCTGGTGATCTAACTGGTTAAATAATAGAGCCACTTCTTCCAATTCAGTGATTTTGGAAACATGTGATTTGAAGTATTTTGGACTCTGCAATCGTAATAGGGAATTTTTGTAATATCTAGATATAGTGAACGCTAAAGTCACGTTATTTAGTGGAAAATAGAACTGTGCAGTTTGACTTTCCACTAAATAAATGTTGAATTCGTTATGAGTATGGAACGTAGGTATTTAAAAAATTAGGTTGCCATTTACAAAAATGAAGTTGACTTTTATTTGATCTTTATGTTTACATCAAAGATCAAATCTTGTTAATCAAAATATGTTCCTCTTGATATTACATAAAAACAAAATTTCGACAGCCTGCATAATTTAAAAGAAATTCAAATGCGGCTATTAAAATGGGATATCTTGTACATAACTTTTCCAGCAATAAAGTTACTGAATTTTTGTACAGTACTAAACTGTTGTACAGTATTGTACTGTCGAGATGTAGGTATTTCTCATTTACTTTCGTTTTCGAAGTTCAAAGCCAATGCCGCGCCTTTTATTATATGCTGAGAGGTTTTCTTCTTAGGAGAAATTGAACTTCACTGCGTCTCTCTGGTGGTAATGTCGCATACTGCTCGGGGAGTAAGCGACTTTAATGAAGAACTTCTGAATGTATTTTTATCTCAATAATTAATTAGTTATTATAGCATTATGCTTTATTTAAAAAAAGATTTGTCTAATATAGAAAAATATAAATAGTATATCTTATTTGATGAGGTCTAAGTAACTATATATTTATTGTATTTGAGTCATTATTTCACTATCGATTAATAGTGTACAAATATTGTTGTCGTAATTGATTTCTTTATGGAAAAAAAATCACAAAAAATCATCTATTTTTCAGCTTCCTGAACCAGACGTCCCCTTTAATAACTTCCTCCAAACTTAAAGTTTCTAATGAGAAAGAATAAGCAGAAAATAATGAGTTAGCAGTGATTAATGAAGTACATACCCGATTGCGAAAGTTCTTGCTTTCAGTGTCCGATTTATCGGATGGCGAACAGGAGGAAGCGGGACGGTGGAGCGAGTTCGGTACGGGGGATGTGCCTACGTTAGGGTTGGCATTCCCGTCTATCATATCTGACTCCGAGGCGTCCTGATGAGGCGCACCACCGCAGCCACTTATGGCGAGGCCTTGCTTGGAGAACGGCAGTGAGGGCATTCCTCCTTGCACCACCACCGTAGGACTCTCAGGTCGGTCCTGCGACCTGCTTCTTTTATACACCACTATGCTCGGTACTGCAATAATAAATGCACGTAATTACACTGCTCTCCTATCCAGCGGAGATTATGCAGGATGTTTTAGATTCAATGACTGATTTAAAAATGGTTTTCTCAACAAAAAAATATTAAGTTATCGCCAGATGCGATTTTTCCAATCTTTTTAAGCTCGTATACATATTATATTTGTAACTAAAAGCTTTAAATCAAAATTCCATTACAAAAGAATACATTGAGAAATTAATTAAAGAATACAATTAATAACTAAATAAACTAATAAAGAATACATTCCAAATTTAATCATTGTTCTGATTCTAAGACTATAGATGCTTGTTTGGTTATTTTTGCTGAGGAAGAATCAATTTCAAATCAATTGAAGGCTTTGCAATGAAAGAAACATCCGATTGTTTCGACAAGTCAATATCGCTAATTTGCTACATCATAAAAAGACAAAAACAATGTTTTTCAGAAAATGAGTTTGAATTAAATTTCATTTCGCCCCGTAAAATGAAATTTTTTATCAATAACTTTTTAACAAGTAACGAATACCAACTAAAACCTGTTGGAGATCATTCAAGATCATCGAAGCTGGATCCCCTGTAGTAAATATTTTCCAATTTTCTTTTCAATTAAAGCTATGTTTCATAATTTACTGTCAGTTGTATTGTTACAGTGCTGAAAATCTATAGTGCATGTAACGTAAACTACAGATTTTTAGCGCTGGCAGTGAATTTTGGAACACAGCCTAAAGCCCTAAACATAATGATAAAAATAACGATAGGGATAGAAGCAGAGGAATCCAATATTCGGGAATGTATATGTCAATGGAACACGTAGGAACAAAGAATAAGGCAAATTTACCACAAGGTAAATTTCCGATTTAAAATTCTGTGTTTACCGCGTTATTGCTTACTAGTGATCAGATTTTTCATTCTGTTCACATATCATTCATTCTGTTATAATCGTGAAGCAGATAGAAGAGTATATACTGCAGTCTATACGCGATCAGATTGGTTGACTTTTTAAGCCCATTCTACAATTACGTAAACATAATTGTAAGTGGTGTAGTCATAAGAATTGTTATCAAATCACAATCGAGTATTTTCAAATTTGACTGTGATTGGTCAATTCTTGTAATTATGGAACCTCTCACAAATACATTTACGCAATTGTAGAATAGGCTTTATTTCTTTCGCAGCAATTTATAATGATGGAAGGCGACAATTATACTTATTTTTATACTATTAATACTAACCACTTATTTCTATACTATTTCTCTCACTGTTTTTGTCATTGTTGTCTCGCATTATGTCTAAGGAGGCTTAAGAGTTATTAAAAATTCAATTATATTGTTTTATTAATAACAAGAACTTTAAACATTTGTTCCTTTTTAAGTTGTAAACAACTTAGAAATCACATTTTTTAGTTATATCGTTGTAGCAAATAAGCTATATGTTTTATTGTATTTATTGTTTTGTTGTATTTATTGTATTTATTGTATTTGTTGTTTATTTCTTCGTACTTCCTTTAATAATTCTTTATAATAACATTTCAAATGAAAACGTACGAAATAAGCAATTAAGGATTATCATTCAAGCACATTTAATTGAGCAGTAGCCAGTATTGATATTTCTACAAGTGTGATATTTTTACAGTAGAATATATCAATCTATACGATATTAATGAACAATGAGATTTCTTTCACTTCCAACGCGATCCCGACCGTCTCTCGCCTATAAAGATGGTCATGTGTACATATATGTGTACGTACGATAAACCGTTTCGCCGATCATGTCATTGCGAAAATAAAACGAGACAAAAAATTCTGCGAAAATATGAAAAATACTTGTGAAAGAGACACTTACTCTCCAGGCGGGCCATGTATTAAATGCGTCATGGGGTTACAGTGCTGTACACCTTGCAATTTGTGGAAGTTCAACACATACACGTGGGTGCGACTAGCAATTAGTACGTGAATCTTTTGAATAGCATGTAGCACGAGAGGCTGATACTAGGTGCCAGTCCACCTTCCAACATCATATACTCTGTAAGCAGATATAACACGCACGTGACGCTCCTATGTAAAAAAACGCAAGACGTAAATATTCGTTTGAGTTCACTTCTATCCTTTTTCGAGATACAAATAGAAAATAATAAACACGCGCGAAAAATAACGTATGTCGTATAATGAATAACTGCGCAAACTAATGAATTCGATTGGACGCATTACTGCGCATTGATGCATATTAAAGCTGTTGTTTTAATCATTGATTTAATCTGAGTATTAAAGTGAAATGTAAATATTTCAAATTATAAAAATTATATATATATATTTTTTTTACTTAACAGCATAATAAAAGAACTTTGAAGATTCCTTTCCTTTTAACTTGTAAACGACTTAAAAATAACAATTTTTCAATTACAACGTTGTAACAAATGAATTATATATTTTATCTGAACTGTTTAATTCTTTTTTTATGTTTAAAAAAAATTTATGGTTAAAAAAAAAACGTTTTAATTATATACGTGGTAAAATGCATTTTAGTGAGACGATACAATATTTCTAGGTATTATGATTAGACTTAATATTATTATAAATTATACCTAAAACGTTTGATAGATTTTTAACTATAAAAATTTAATTAGTATTTTCGGATCTATACTTTTTAAAAATTTAATTAGTATTTTTGGATCTATACTTTTAGTTATATTATAATAGACATTTTTTTGACTAAAAAATTATGCTGATCTAATTGTAAATAAATTTCGTATTATTAACAAATTCTGTGTAATAAGAAGGAGTTAATCATATACTCATCAATAATTTTTAGAAAAATTTTGATTTGTTCATTTCCAAGGGACATATTTAAATTTAAACGACATTGGTTAAATCAACGTTTAAATCGATCAGATTTCTAATTTATACAATCAGTTTTTTTTCTAATGTACTCTCACAAGATCTTGGCGATCTTTTCTACGAAAAAAAAATTTTAGACTTTTCCAAGTAATAAATATATCATACGAGTGCGATAAGATCGTGTATTTTTACAATTTTACTTAACTTTTCCAAAGTTAGTAATGTTATTGTTGAATAATATTTTACTGTTAGTATAACAATAATTGTATTACTTGCTAAAAAAAGAAACAGAAAAATTTTGTAATTATTATATAAAGATCGAGAGGGAACTGTTTGTTATTATTTAGAAAAGGAGTTACACAGTTGTATCATATCTTTATGTAAAGCGCGTCTAATAATTGTTACTTAGCGAAGGTAAATGTTAAGCTACTATGAATCACGAGCTTCTATAGGTCAGCGTTATACCATGACTCATTTATTCGCGGAACGTTATAGGATTATTACATGATGAATTTACTTTCGTAATAAAAAGTGACAATATGACATACGGAATATTGGAAAGTATTCAGTGATATATTTTTACGCATCATCATGTGTAACGAGATGTTATTAAGAGAGCATTACGCTTAATCGCAATTATGCAGTTACGAAGTTAACCGTAAATGTAAATGAACGAATTTCGCATCGGGAATAACTGATTGTGTTTTTATTAATGCGCGATGTTTTCCCACGAAGCAAAAATTTAATAATCCGATTGTGCGTAGATGCGTCAATATCTGACAAATTGGTTCGCATTGCCAATGTAATAGCTGTGCGTTGTGTAAATAATAAAAATAATGTGATAAATATTTTGGGCGTGAATAAAATGAGCAAGTTGCATGAGTCATGCAGGCATCAGCATACTTGCAAGTATTAATTATTACAGAATATCATTTATCGTTGTTACTGATTATGAGAGCATCTAATTTGCGATTTAATCGAGTGAGAGTTCATTTTCGTATACCGATTACAGCTATAGCTGAGATTTTAATCTATCTTCCTTTACTGCACGCGAATAGTTAAGAAAAATGTCTTAATTATACCAGCAAGACGTACGTTTGATGAGACCAATCATAATTTCTAATTATCATAATTACATTTGATATTTTGTAACGAAAATATTTGATAGACTTAATTAATAAGAATTCGATTAGTACTTTCGGGTTAAATCTATAAAACTTCTATATTCATTACATATTCTTTCATTAAAAGAATATTATTACTTTCAAAATAAATTTAGAAAGGTTATTGAGAAATTCTTATATATTTAACAGAAGTTAATTATACTCATCTGGTAATTTCAAGAAAAATAATCTCAAAATTGTGTTCTTAAGGCTCTAATGATAGAAAAAGCTCTATTCGTTTATTTATCAATAGACATACTGATTAAAATCTAACAGATTTCCAATTTATGCAACCTTTTTTGAAGATTTTTGAAAGGCTAACTCCGAGAGATCTCCGCTGTAATTAGAGTTTTACGAAAATATTTCGCAATGAACAAAATGCCGATTGCAACGAAAAAATGATTTCATGATTCGCATATAAGCAAGCCAAGCGATAAGGTTAATTCTCTCTTATTCTCCAACAAACCTCCTGTTAAATTCAACGGTCTCCATATCGGCTAATTGCGAAAGTGCGCGTATCATCACGTTAAATTTAAACCGGAAATGCGACTGCGGCGTTCCGCGGTACTCGTGCTACTTTTCCTCCACGCTTCTGCCGCATTCCTCTTCGCGACGCGGATAAATTTATCCTCCATTCTCGGCGACGACGCTCCAATCACAAATCGTCCTCGATCGTCGATTAGACGCAGCTTGCATTTTTCAATTTTCCTCAGTTTTCATATTCTTTCCTTTCAGCTCCCCCCCTCCCCCCTCTCTCTTTCTCTTTCTCTCTCTCTCTCTCTCTCTCTCTCTCTCTCTCTATTTTTAT
>Ga0157364_1001810_pt1 | contig 18911 bp, 17 predicted proteins | sample AttsexASBM2_FD_111476 | JGI IMG/M metagenome (GOLD analysis project Ga0157364, IMG submission 111476) | Fungus gardens microbial communities from leaf cutter ant in Ribeirão Preto, State of São Paulo, Brazil - Atta sexdens ASBM2 | ecosystem: Host-associated > Fungi > Mycelium > Unclassified ...
GTAATGTTTCACTAATGAAACACTTGCTCAGAGATCTGTTTTAGTTACTCCTTTTGTTATTTTATGTATTTAAGGCTGGTGACCACTTTGTAATAGCTAGCCTGATAATCGACTAAAGTTGATGCTAAATCTCTGGTATCAATGGCGACACACTCTACTTCTCTCCTTACAACTTCTTATAAGACCATTCTCTGAAATTGTGACCACATGGCTTGTAGGAGATACAACACATAAGTTGAGACCAAGGTCATTCCAACAAGTTCACATCACTGAGCTCATCACATAAAGTTTCTACACTCTGTACATGTCCAAGCCAACTCCATGGACTTTCATCTTCAAGTGCAAACTGCACCTAACACATTTCTGATATATATCAGCCTCTCAATTTTCTTCAACTTGAACCCCTTCTTCCTCATAAACTCTGAACTCATTACCAAACCTATTGCTCTACTATCCAATAAAGCTTTCATTATAATCCCCTCTTGAGTATCAATCCTTTCTAAGCCAATCTATACTGTTACTTTTCTCAAAGGTTTCTCTTGATTTGGTATACCAGCTTTCATTATTCTACTGACTAGTACAATGAATCTATTTGGGGAACTTAGTTGAGGTCCTGATCTTCCTTCTATTTTAAATTGTCTATGTTATTCCCAAATTCAAGTCTCTTTCCTTTCTCAATATTTCTTAAATTCTACAATGATGGGCCAGGTGTTATGATTTTAATCCTTAGGGTTGGATGTAAGAACCACTCTTGTATTAGAGAAACACAAGGCAACTTGATAAGAAACTCTTTACAAGATGGTCTACCTTATATACTTCTTCAGATGGTCTATGCTAACTACTGTGCACCCTACCCTAAATGACCATGTGTAAAGCATGAGGCCAACATGTGGAGTCTATGTTGTATGACGTTATCTTATTCCAGAACCTTCTACAACTTTCTCTCAAGTTCCATGATTAATATTATGATCACACCATCAGGTGTGACTGATGTGATCAATCACTTCTAACCCTAATCCCAGAGTTCTAAAAATAGAAAAATGAAAAATAAATCAAGACAAAAAATAAAAATGAGAAAGAAAATAAAAAAGACTAAGTCCACTTTCTATCGTCTTGATACCAGGTACTTAAATCCTCTACAGTTAAAACATCTCCTTTTTCTATCAATATCCATGGCATAAGGATTTCTTTTCATTACTTCTTCTCTTTCTCTTTATACCTACCAGAAATTTCTTACCACCACTACATTTGTTCTTTCTACTTCTTTCATTAGAGTAGGTTTAGCTATTTGTGGAACTTTGGGCATATTTGCCTATTCTCCCCATCTTCTTTGACTTTAAAAGCTATTTCCTCTTTGTTCCCATCTTTTCCATTCTCTTGACTCATTTTCTTTTCTTCTTATTTCTTGTTCTTATATACTTTCTTCTTCTTTCTTCTTTCTTTTCTTATTTTTGGACTTGGGGTTGGGATTAGTGTGATGTCACATCTGTCATAGTCACACAATCACATGTCACAGAAAGATATAAAAGGTTCTAGAACAATAATGTTATACTATATATCAATAGTATATAGTATATATCCTTTAGGATAGACTAGATTTAGTATAGTGTTATGAACTTAAACCTTTGGAGTTAGGTAAAAGAACAAACTCTTGTATTAGAGTAAACAAGAAAACTCGATAAAGAGCTTTATACAAAGTAAACTACCTTATATACCTATTCTGATGGTCCATGCTAACTACTATGCACCCTATCCTAAACTACCATATGTTAGACATGAGGTCAACATAGGGTGTATATACTGCATAATGTCACTTCTTCTAGAACCTTCTACGTCTTTCTTCTTGTGTCATATGACTAACCCTAACCTTAAGTTCTTATAAGTAGAAAAATATGAAAAGTAAATTAAAAAGAAACTAAAATAAGAAAATAAGAAAAAACTAAGTTCATTTCTTATGATCTTAACATATAGCATGGACTATTAGCCTAGTGTATATAAGATAGACACTATGTAACTGGAACTCTATTGAGTTCTCTTATGTTAATCCAATACAAGGTTCCTTTCTTAACTTAACTCTGAGTCTTAAATCATAACATCTTTCCTCTTAATATTTCTTCTTCTTTCTTACTTTCTCTTTAACAACAATCTATATTGACTGCTCTTTCATACTATTGCTCTATACTTCTGAAAGGCTTTTCTGCCTCTATTAACTTTCTTCTTACTACTCTGCTTATTTCTCTTTTGAGTTCTTCTACTAGTACTCTTTCTTCATATTAGCTCTCTTGTCAGAGCTGAAGATGATAGACTTTATTCAGTTCCTTTCACTTTTATTTTATTTTTCTTTTTTCTTTATTTCCTATGCTTGGAAATGTAGGAGTAGGGTCTAGTGTGACATCACAGTCACATGGTCATGATAGAAGGATGTAGAATGTTCTAGTATATAAGATAGACAATCTTATACAGAGTTCTCTATTGAGTTCTCTTGTGTTAACCCAATACAAGGTTCATCTGCTTGACTAACTCTAAGGTTTGTAATATCTCTCTTGTTATTCTTCTGAATTTCTGAACAAAATTCTTTATTTTTTCCCTTCTTATTCTACTCTTTTGAGCTTAGCAACTTTAGCTGACTCATTGTCTCCTCTACCAAATTCTCTTTTTAGCTCTGCTAAAAAATCTCCTACTAATACAAACTGAATTTCTTTTACTTTCATCTTCTTCAACAAATTTTTCTTTTACACATCTACCAATCCTTCCTGTACATATATTATAACACACTACACCTGTTCTTCTACTTTTTCTTCCCTGATCCTCATTCTAATATATAATTTACAGGCCATAATAAATTCTGCTACCTGACTTGCTTCTCTATTGAATAATAGTAGTCTTGCTATCTTTGCTTATCTTTCTCTTGGTCTTGCTACTTCTCCATCTCCTCTTGCTTCTCCTTCCTATCCTGCTACCAACTTCTCTATCTGTGCTTGCATTGCTGTAATCTGTTTATCTTTGTAATTCTGAAGATTACCACTATACAGATAATATAAGATAATATTATCTGTATCACATTGTTTGACTGAATACTATACATCACTCAAAGCTACTTGTGATGCTTTCTTAGTCTTAATTCCAAGTATCACAGTCTTGAGCTTCCAGTTACAGATAACTGAGTTGAGTAAGGTTTCTTGGACTTATAGTAGAACTAGTATATACTAGTACATCATGATCCATGCCCTATGCTACAACATTTACCCCAATGTCCATGTATTGTCCATGAGTCCACTATGCCATTACTACAAGACAAATATACTGTAGCTATATTCTCTAACATCATTACTCTAGATCTTCTACTATCTTCTAGAGCTATGATATCACATGATTCTCCATTACTAAATAAAATAAAACTAAAAAGAACTAAAACTAAAATAAAACAAAAATAAAATCTGTAAAAAGATAAAACTGTATTCAAATAATAGAGTTCAGGGGTGTATTATAAAAAGATAGGTCCTATACTTCTCTAGGTTTGACTTTACTCTACAATATATACCAGAATCAAAAAATTAATAAGAAAAGAATAAATATATAGTTTAGTAGTAGTAGTAGTAAAGAAACTAGAAGTAGAGATAGTAGAGAAAATAAAGAAAACCAAAGGAAAAGATGAAGAAGTAGTTAGAGTAGTAAAAGAGATGAAGAAAGGCATTAAGGCATTATAGGGGGATAAGTGGAAGATAGATAGTGAGTCAGTGTTAAAGAAAGGAAAGATATATATTCTAAGAGACAAAGCACTATGACTGGAAGTTATTTGGTTACATCATAATATACTAGTAGTAGGACATAGAGGAAAATAGAAAAAAATAGAGTTGGTAATGAAAAACTACTGGTGACCACAAATGACAAGAGTTATGGGAAGATATATAAAAGGATACAATCTATGCCAAAGAATAAAAAACCATATAGAACTACCAGTAGAAAAGCTGATGGCAAGTGAGGTTCCAAAGAAGCTATAAATTGTCCAAAATAACATATTTTGTGGTAATGACAACAAAAACATCAGCAGAGGAATTAGCACAATTATATAGAAATAATGTATGGAAGCTGTATGGTTTATCTAAGAGCATAATATCTGATAGAAGCCTGTAGTTTGTAGCAGACTTAAAAAGATAATTGAATAAAATACTGGGCATTGAGACAAGATTATTAACAGTATTCCACTTTTAAATAGATAGACAGACATAATAGATAAACCAGAAGTTGGAGCAGTGTCTGAGGTTCTTTGTAAACCATAGGCAAAAGGACTAGCCTGAATGGCTCACTACAGTAGAATTCACAGTCAATAGTAAAGTCTATATGGTAACTGAGATCTCACCTTTTATGGCAACTATGGAGGAGAATTCAGAATGGAAGCAGATATCAAAAAGAAGAGAAAAGTAGAGAAAGTATTAGAGTTTGTAAAAAGAATGAGAAAAGTATAAGAAAAAGTAGAAGTGGTATTAAGAAAAATACAAAAAAAAACATGCAGACAGAGGGAGAAAAGAGACAAAAAAGTAAAAGAAGAATAACAGAGTAATACTGAGTATAAAGAGCTTAGTATTTAAGAAAATTCCAGCTAAAAAGCTGACAGAACAATATATCAGACTATAAACTATGAAGAGAGTGATCTTTACTAATGTTGTTAAGCTACAGCTGCTGGCTTTGATAAGAATCTACCTAGTAGTGAATATTAATTAAATATGAAAAACCAGTGAAGAAGCAAAAAATGAAGAAACCAAAGCTAGTAGAGATAGATGAAGAATTAAAGTGAGAAGTTAAGAAAATTCTCAACAAGAAAAGGATGTGTAAAGTACTTGGTGAGATAGAAGGGTTTTATTGTCAGAATTGAAGATAGTAGACTCTATTTATTTTACTTTTCTTTCTTATTTTCATTTTTTTTTAAATTTTCTTATTTGGAGCTTAGAGTTAGAATTATAGTATAATACATGGCTATCATAACTATCACAGTATGTAACAAGGTGTCTTATATCACAATCACAGTCATATGATCATATGACATATGAAAGGATATAAAAAGTTTTAGAAGAATGATATTATACAACATATTAATAATATGTTGATGTTATGTAGTGTATATAATCTTTAAAGTAGGTTGGTGATAGTCTCACACAGACCATTAGCTAGCATATATAAGATAGACACTCTATACAAGAAACTCTATCAAGTTCTTTTGTATTAATACTAAGAAAAAGATAGACTTAGATTCAGAGTTGTGAACAGTAGACTTTATTTTATTTCATTTTTTTTCTCATTTTCTATTTTTTTTTTCATTTTTTTCATTTGGGACTTAAGGTTATGGTTTAGTGTAATATTACATGATAGAAAATAGAGAAGGTCCTAGAAGGAATGATGTTACTACAACATGTCTAATTCTATGGATAACATATAGTCTTTAGGGTAGGTTAATGGTATGGTAGTATGGACCAATAGCTTAGCATATATAAGGTAGATAAGTTTGTACTAGAAACTCCATTAAGTTCTCTTATAATTATCTAATCTAAGATTATTCTTTCATTCTTACTCTAGGGCTTAAGTCTTAATATTAGAACTTAATAGCTATTCTGAGACTGCTCAATACTAGGCCTTCTCTACTCTTTTATTCTCTTATCATTTTTGACCAACAGTCAACATGATTGTTAGTCACTCTTGAATTAGAAGCCAGACTCCAGATATAAAGAGGAGCTAGTTGTTTATTATAGGCAATTGTAGACATCAGTAACTAAATCCAGGCTGCTAGTTAGATATACCTCATTATTTAAGTGGGTGGTATTGAATAGAGTACCTGTATTTTTTGTATAAAAGACTTGTACTATAGGTTTTCTTATAATCTATTCGCACAGAGCAGTAGCATTGTCCATTAAGAAGTGCCTAGATTAGGAATTCTCTTCTTAGAGGTATTAATGCAACATTTTGATTAGGTCAGTAGTCAGTAAGGCAGTAGAATGAGTAGTCAGTAGATGGTGTGAGATGGGACAAAAAGAAGGCCTACTAGTATCTATAAAGATGTTTGAAGAAGAATTCAAGTTTAAGAGAAGGGCTAATACCAGTCTTTCTCCTATACCAATAAATTTACCTTTACACAATATAAGTCAACTTAACTCAACACAATTTGAAGAAATCATTCAAACATTATTAAGAGCAAATTTTCATAACACAGACATAGCTCCAAAATTTAATTGCAATAAAAAGAGAAGAGGTAGGAGCAGTCTCTCCTAACACTGGATCCAATGTAGAAGTGGCTATGCTACAAACATTCAATAGGAGTTCAGAGAAAGTATCAGAGTTTGTGATGGCATACAAGTTATATTTGAGAATGAGAATGAGAGAAACAACAGTAAAAGAACAAGTGCAGTAGGTGTTAGCATATATGCAAGGAGGAGCAGTAGATATTTGGAAAGAAAACATAATAGAAGATTTGGAAGCTGGAGTATTGGAGTTCAAAATCATGGGAGAATTTTTGGATGAAATAAAAAAGGAGTTATGAGGAAGAGATGATGAGTCAAAAAATGCAGCAGAATTAAAGCAGATATAGCAAGGAAGTAGAGTGATGGAGGAATACATACAGGAGTTCAGATGGACAACAAGAGAAAGTGGCTATATAGAGATACTATCAGTGGAAGAGTTTAAGAGAGAAATAAATAGGGAAATCTGGTGAAGACTCATGGAGTTATAATGCCAGTCCAAGAGCATTGAGGAGTGGTATGAGAGAGTGACAAGGTTGAATAGGAGTTGTAGAGAGAGTAGAAGAGAAGAAGAAGAAAAAAAAACAAAGAGGATTAAGAAAGAGTGGAGGAAAATTGAGGAAATGAGAATAAGAGAAGAGAGATGAACAGAAAAGAAGTGAAGGAGACAAGAAGAGTGAGAGAGAAGGAGGCAAGAAAAAAGTGAAAGAGTGAGGCAAGAGAGGAAATGTTTTGGTTGTGAAAGATAGGGACATATAGTAAGGAATTGTAGGACAAAGGAGCAAAGGGAGGTTGTGATACCATGATCTTCAAACAATTTTGAAGTTTTAAGAAGTAAAGTGATGAATGAGAGAGAGAAAAGTAGGAAAGAAGTAGGAAAAAATAAAAGGATGATTTTGAGAGAAGAAAAGAAAAAGAAAAAGAATAGATATGTAGGAGAGAATTATAGTAGAAGCATCATTGGATAGTGAAGCAACTTGTTGTAGCAACTACTTGTCACTCAAGGACAAATGATCTCACAACGAGCAAAGCTCTTCAATGGGCTATCAAGTAAAGAGTGGGAGAATTACAAGAGAACTCGACAAGGAGCTCTCGCTATATTGCTCCTCTATATATACTACTACATTGTGGTCCATGCTACAACAATGTGTTTACCTCATGTCCATCCACCATGCTTCTACCTCATGTCCTATTACTCATCCACATGTGTTTTCCTTAAGACCACCATGCTTCCTACATGTGCTCTGACATCATACCTTTAATCTCCACTGTACATGTGCACACCATGTGTATACCATGAGGAACCCATGTCCCTTGACGTCATCCCTAATCCTAACTCTTTATCTAGACTCTTTCCAATCCTTCTAGACCCTAAGTCCTTCTAGACCGTTCTAAACTCTACCACATGACTTCCAGATCACATGCCTATCTCCTATCTCTCTTCTGTTGTAGACTAATAATTACAATACTTAATCCTAACCCTAAAGTCTGTCCGCACTCTCGTCTTATAACACTATTAACATGTCTTATAACACTATTAACATGTAGTATAATATTATTCTTCTAGAATTTTTTATATTCTTCTATGTGTTATGTGATTGTGTGACCATGACTTGTAACTAAGACATATGTAACTTTATGTATGACATATTACATCATGGTATGTGATATTATGCTAACCTCTGACTTTAAGTCTAAAAAATAAGAAAGTAAATAGAAAATAGAATAAAAATGAGAAAAAAATAAAGTCTACTATTTTTAACTCTAATATTTACACTAGATAGAGTAGCAAATTCTTATTGACTTCATTCTTAAGCTTTATAGTATATTTGAATGACTGATTTCTAGAACATCAAATTTAGACTAGTACTACTTGCTTCAAGATATAGCAATCTGTTGAAAGAGAGAATAAATATAAAGGAACTACTAACTCCAATATTTATCACCAAGCCTATATATTTTGATATCTCTACTAGATTTCTATATCTGCTATCCACTGCCAATTTTATAGAGTTTGCTATATTAATACCACTGCTCTTGTATTCCAATTACAACTACTACTAATATTCTGGTAACCATTATTTTGTACTCACACTTGCTATTATATAAGTATCTACTATTTCTAGACAATACTCTGGATATTTTCATCAGAATATCTGACCATCTGAATGCTATTACTTGTTATGGGATGCTTGAACACTAACAATTTTATTTTTATTTTTTTTTATTTTTCTGATTTTATATTGATTTTCTTTTCTCTTTTCTTTTATTTTTCTTTTAGATGATGAAGAGGCATGTGACACTGCAGTCACATGACAGGTCACATGATGTGACATCATAGGCCTAGAACATGGTAGAAGGATCTGGAAGATGATGTCAGGGCACATGTATACAACATAATAGCCTTGAGTAGGAAATGAGATAGACATGAGGTTGTAGCATGGACAATAGGGCAGGCTTAATTATTGGTAGCACGGACCAAGCATGTTTTGTATATAAAGGACTCTAATTTAGCAGAGACTTCTTATCGAGTTCTCTTGTAATTTTCCCCACTTGATTACTTACTGAGAGCTTTACTTGCTTGTGTAGCTATTGGACTTTGTGTCTAGTAGTTGCCACAACATTACTATTCTATCAGATTCAAATATTTTTACAGCTCAAAACTTTGTAATAAGCCCAAAAAAGAACCTTGTATAGGGTTTACATAAGAGAACTCAATAGAGTTTTCTTAGTTCAATATATCTGTCTTATATATGCTAGACTAATAGTCTATACTACATAAGTTTTAGCCTACTCTAAAAGCCATATATTATATACTGTTAATATGTAGTATTATCATATATCAAGTTCATCCATTCTGAAGATATGTTTCTGCAGCAATGATGTCATCATAACAAAATTCAATATAAGTTTATTTTCCACAATAGTCATATTTCCTGCAATATGTCTTTACAACAGTGATGTAACAACTTGGATATTCAGTCTTCTATGACAGGAATACTTCTATTGAACTTGATCTTTCATAACAAAGTTCCACTATCTGACTCTTTAGGGCTATGTACTAAAATATCTAATATCTTCTATATATCCAACTTGTATATAAGACTAGTAGTTACATTGTAATTCACTAGTCTAAAAATTGACAAAGATAACTTCTATTGAACTCAATCTCCAATATTCAACAGTGACACACCAACATCAGCACTTACTTCTATCTCAGACTTTATTCACTTCTCTAAAGTTACAATCATATAGCAAACAAACAGTGTAGTACATAAATTAAAGCCAAGATTGTTCTGATAAGTCTGTAGCACTGAGCTCATCACATGGAGTTTCTATACTCTATACATCTTCAAGCCAACTCTATAGACTTTTGTCTTCTAGTATCTAACAAGTATAATATTACTCTTTTAGAACCTTTTATATTCTTTCATGCTAACTCCTAACCCTAAGTCCAAAAATAAGAAAATAGATAAAAAATAAAATAAAAATAAGAAATAAGATGAAATAAATAAAGTTTACTATCTTCAACTCTGACATTACTCTCTTTCAAGATTTCTCCTCTAGAGAAACTAACTTTCATTTCTACTAGTTTCTCTCTAACTTTCTCAAATTTTCTTTCTCAAATTTTCTATCATCCCATCTATATAATATTTTTACTATATATTTCTCTGGTAACTTCCCTCTTCCAAAGTTCTTTTCTTTTATCCTATTTAACTTCTCTTATTATCTTACTTTTGTGCTTATATCCTCTCAAATTTTGTTATAGCCTTCCTTACATTCTCTAAATCCTCTTCTTTTTCTTAAGTATTGTTTTTTGTTGTGAACTTCTTTCATTACACCAGGTTCTTCATCACTCCTCTTATTCTTCTCTTATTTAAGATTTTTTTACCTCCCACTCCTTGATCCTATTTATTTCTACTGGTTTTACTTTTTCTACTTTTTACTTTCTTACTTGTTCTCTATACTATACTACTCAACTAAAATTTACAACTAGATGAATCCTGAATTAAAGTTAGCAATCACAGTTTGATTGCATTGGTGAAAACTACCTTATCAATGATATATAGACTAATATATTGATTTACTAGCTTTCTTGCTAGTCTTTCTTCAAACACTAGATCTTTTGTACTCAATATCATCTTGTCTCTCTTTTTCCACTCCCTAACTTCTTTTCTTCTCCTATCCACTTGCTTCTTCATTCCCTCCCAAGCTTTTCTCAATGCTACTCCAGCCTCCTCTTATACTTTCTTTATTTTTTCTGCAAACTTCATCACTTTCTCTACTTTTCCTTTCTTTCTAATATCTGCTCTCATCCTTAATTCTCTACCATAATTCACTATAAACAGAGACATTTTAGTTGTTGAATGTACCTTATTGTTTACTACAAACTTTTCTGTTGCTAATCACTCTAGCCAATTCTTTTGCCTATAATTAATGAGGAACCATAAGTATTATTCTAGTCCTTGATTCATTTACTCAGTCTGGCCATCTTTTTATAGATGAAATGATGTTGACAACTTTGTATTAATATCCAACATTCTATTCAGCTCCTTAGTCAACTTCACTACAAATTATGGTCTCCTGTCTGATATTACACTTTTTAGTATACAACTTCTACACATTATTCCTGAACAACTGTGCTGAACCCTCTACTAATGTTCCTTCCATTGTTGCCACATCTTGGACAATTTATCACATACCGCTAAGATCACATCTTTTCCTACTACTAACAGTAATTTTGTAATCAAATCTACTATCAAGTGTATTCATGGCTTTTCTGATACTTCATTCACCATCAACTTTCCTGCTGGTATCCTTGTCCTATTATTTATTTTCTAATATATATCATATCCATCTATATATTTTCCTATGTCTTTTGTTACCCCTGGCCACTAGTAATTTCTCATCACCAACTCTATTGTTTTTCATCTTCTCCCATGTTCTGTTGCCAGTATATTATGGTGTAACCAGATTATCTCTACCCTTAACTTCTCATCCTTTGGTATATATACTTTTTCTTCTTCAACACCAAATCTCCTTCCACCTGCCATTCATCACCTCTCAATACTTTAACTCCCACATTTTTCATCTTTTCTACTCCTTTTTTGTCCTTTCTCCTAGTTATTTTTATTTTTTCTAGTATATCTACTTCAGACCCTTCTATTACTACTTTTTCTAAACTGCAAATCCATTTTTATTTAATCAATTTTTTGTTCTTATTATCTTTCTCTACTCTTATTTCTTAGTCTAGTCTTCTACTAAGTTCATTTGCTTTTCCCATTTTTGTTCTTAGCACATGTTTCAAGGTGAAATCAAATCTTAACAAATAAAAAGTCTATCTTATCTGCCTACAATTCAATTTCTGCACTTTTATAAAATATTCTAAGTTCTTGTGGTCTGTCCAAACCTTGAACTTGAATTCTGTGCCCTCTAATAAATGCCTCTAGTTTTTCAATCCCCTTATTACTGCTAACATCTGTCTTCACACTCCATGAATAAAACCTCTTTTATTGTATAATCTAATGCATCAACTTTCATTCTGATTTTTTATCTAAATCTGATGCTACTAATACTAGTTCTTTTGTAAATCTTTCTTTTAGCTCCTTAAATGTCTTCTCCTGCTTCTCCATCCAGTTCCACTTTTAATTCTTTTTTACTAAGTTATGTAATGGTCTAGCTATAGATACAAAGTCCTTTATGAATCATCAATAATAGTTTGCCAATTCTAGAAGCTTCTTTATATTCATGACTCTTTTAGGGGTTAGCCAATTCAACACTTCTTTCACCTCTTCCTCTTCCATCTTAATTTTCTTGGGTCTAGTCACTACTCCCAAAAATCCTACTTTTCTTACTTTTCACTTGTAATTTTCTGCCAACCTTTTTACTACTTCCTCCACTACCTTGTTGTGTCCTTCTTCCTCTACCATTCCCACAATTACATCATCAATAAAACTTACTACTTCCCTTGTGTTGATTAAGTTCAGTAGGATCTCATTCATCATTATTTGGAAAGTTTCTGGAAAGTTGGTTAGTTCAAAGAATATAACTGTAGGTCCAAATTTTTCAGAGTCATGAATACTGCCTTCCACTCATTCCTCTCCTTTATTAAAGAACAATTGAGAAAAGGGTATATTAGGCCATTAAAGTCATCTTAAATAGTATCTGTGTTTTTTGTAGGAAAGAAGAATGGTAAGAAATATATGGTACAGAACTATTTAAACAAATGGACTACTAAAAATAATTATCTTTTACCTTTGATTTTGGACATTATAAGAAATATTGGCACAACAAAAGTATCTACTAAATTAGATCTATTATGTTAATAAACTCACATACCTCTCCTCTCTTTCCTCTTGACAATGGATACATCTTCCTCTTTCTCAGTACAAATCCTTCCTTTATCTCAATTACATAATCTCACATCTTCTTCATTAGCATCCTCTTACTTGCTTTCTTTCTGAAAATATGAATCCACTTGTTGAACCTTTGAGAAACTGTTATATATCATCCAAGTATGTCCAACACATCCAACTTCATCATAAATAATGATTACATAAGCTCTACTCTGCTCAAAACATTTGCAAAAGTAGATATCTTCCTTTTGGTCTACATATTACTTCTGGAATAGATAAACCTAGTTTCATTCCATGTCAGATCACTTCATTACTAATCACATAGCTTCTTATGACCTCCATGGAACTCTGGACTCAATTTCTGAGAACTTGAGTGTACTCAAAGTAATTACCTATCTCCTCTAATTCTCAGATAGACTTAGTACTAGTATTTGAGACATGTAAATACTCTGTAATTCCTTAGCTTAAAAATCACCTAGTATAGTGCACTATTTTCAGTGCACATGCTTGGAAGTTTGGATTCCAAAATAATTCTCTTTTTATTATGACTTTCTTTTGAATTATGACTGTTGTAACATGTAGAGATGCAGTTTATCTGCTAAAGTCAAGGTCACTCTGAAATTACATCCACATGTGTCAGATAATGTTCCCACACTTTTCTGACATCTTCCACAAATTTTCCCATGAATAGTTTCTTCTTCCAAACATGTTTCTTATCTAATAGGAACTAATTTCTTAGCCTTTTCTTCAGACTTAGCTACTTCTTTCTCTTTATTCCAAATTTTCTATTCCTTTGCTACTCTTTTTACTTCTATTATTCTTTCTTTCTTTGGTTTTTTCTTCTTGTCTTCTTTCTTCTTTTACTCCTTCTTTTCTCACTTCCTTTCTTCTTGTCTTCTTTCTTCTATTTCTGCCATTCTAACTTTCTCTATGCTTATACTCTTACTATTCTCCACATTTCTCTAGACATCTCATCATTTTTACTTCTCCTGTTCTCCAATCAATCTCAGGATTGTAGCAAGCTAGCTATAGCATTCCTAAAATCACACTCTATTTCTATACACTAATCACATTTATCTCCATCCTTTTTCTATGTTCCTGATAATAAATATTTACTTCTATTATATGCTCAATAGGTCCCTCCTTGTTAAAGAAACTGTCTACATCTCTTATATATAGGTCTTTCTATTTTATCAGCTTAAACTCCTGTTTCTTGGTAAATTCCAAACTTATCACCAATCCTATCATACTACTATCTAACAATGCCTCTACTGTCACTCTCTCTTATATATCAATTCTTTCCAACCTAGTCTTCACTGTTACTTCTCTTAGCATGTTCCCATTGTCTAAATTGCAGCAGAATTTATTGTCTATTACTCTAAAGAGCATTGTAAACTCATTGTAGTTAAAACCTAATCAAGAACTACTTCTCCCTATTTAAATTACTAGTGTTCTAATTGTCTCCATATTTTCCTTATCCTATGATTCTCCAATTTCTACAATTCCTTGTTAAATATTCAAATCCTCCACAACTATAGCAATTCCTACTATAGTCCACCTCTATTATATATGGGTCATGTCTTGGAAAAACTCCTATCCTGTCAGAGTTGAAGATGGTAGACTTAACTTTTTTCATTTTTCTTTGCTTTTTGTTTTTATTTTATGGACTTAGGATTAGGAGTTAGCATGACATTACATGTGATTGTCACAAATTGTCACACAACGTGACATAGTGTTATACATTAGTCACAAGTCATGATCATACAATCATATATCATATAAAACATCATAAAAAGTCTTAGAACAAATAACATTACTACAGCATGTATTACATATGTTGATCTCAAGAAAAACACATAATCTTTAAGGTAGGCTGGGTTTATTGCAGCATGGACAAACAGTTTAGCATATATAAGGTAGACAGTTTTGTACTAGAAATTCTATAGAATAGCCAGACCCTAGGTTTAAGGAATGTATTAGCTAGGTAGAGAAAGTCTAGCTATTTATATTGTATTAAAGCCTACTAGTGCTTTGTAGACATATAACCTTGTATAGATGTGATAGTTAGTTTTTTGCAGTAGAAGCTCTGTACTGCAGTATTCTCTTGTGACCTGTACATGCAGGAGAACAGCAGGCATCCTTTAAACCCTGTCTAGAGTAAAACAACTTTCTTAAGTCAAAATCATATATATTTTTATTAGGGCAGTAGTTGGTAGATTAGGTAATCAATAAATAGTATAAGATAGAACTTGAAGAGAGCCTACTAGTACTTACTAAGTTTGAGTTGAGTTCCAAGTATGAGTCAGAAAGGAAAACCAACACCAGTTCTACCTTATCTCTTTTTATATCATCATCTTCTACATCTCCACCACTTTCATCCATACCAATCAATTCACTACCTTACTATTTCAACATGAGTTAATATAAATTACAACAAATAATTTGATAGCAATAGAAATAGCTTGTAGCAATGCAAGTATAAATCCAATTGCTATTGGCAGCAGAAGAAGTAGCAGAAGTATAGAGAAGAGTAGTAGAGATTCCCCAACCCAACACTAGGTCAAATGTAGAAGTGATGTTATGACCAATACCTTAAGAATGCATTATGAAGATAGGCAGAGGATATGATGACATGATTGGCTGTGCCATAGTTGTCTTAGTCAGCACCTCATATAGTAGATACTCTTGCCTTGCTTCATCCTTATTGCTACCTCATGTTATCTGACTCATATGCTTCATAGACTACACAATACTTTTCTTCTCTAGTAGTATATATAGCATAGATACTCTCCTGTATCCTTACACTTTACCAATTCTATCAACTCTTATCTCCTCTCAAGTCTTTGCCTAAGTGCAACCTAAGCTCTAGCTTAAGGTCGTAACAAGTGGCTAAGCTACAAACACTCAATAGAGAAGCAGGAAAGGTTTCTGAGTTTTTACTAGCATGTAAGTTGTACATCAGGATAAGAATGAGAGTAATAGTAGTAGAAGAACAGGTACAGTGGGTTTATTGTATGTGTAGAGAGAGTCAGCAAATATTTGAAAAGAAAATGTGATGGAAGATTTAGAAAGTGGAAATTTAAGCTATGCAATAGTAGGAGAATTTTTTATCAGATCTGAAAAAAAAATTCAGAAGAGAAGATAACAAAATGATAAAAGTAACAGAACTCAAGAAAGTAGAACAAGAAAGTAGAATGATAGAGGAGTTTGTTCAGGAATTTAGAAGAGTAGCTAGAAAGAGTAGGTATAAAGGGAGGCCATTAATTGAAGAATTCAAACAAGGAATAAATAATGTAATCAGGAGAAAACTTATGAAGACAGAAAGGCCTCCCAGGAGTATAGAGCAATGGTATGAGAGAGTAACAAATTTAAACAGACATTAAAGAGTGAGTAGGTGAGAAAAAGAAAGATTACAAGGAAGAAGGAAAAACAGAACTCAAGTACCAAGGCAGACTACAGTGGCATAAGGGCAATAATTGCCTTAGCCTCAAGTTTGGCCAAAGAGGCAAGAGGTCCCTCAGCAGCAGGTATCAATATGGTCTGTACCAATAGAAAGAGTAGAGAGAATGAATGTAATCATTGTAAAACCAAATCAATAGGCAGGGTTGGTACCTTAATGCAACCTATATGCAATGAACATAGATTGAGGAAGAAACTACTATAATTGTGGAGGATTTGGTCATATTGCAAGAAACTGTAGGAATTGGGGAATAGTGGAATAAGGAAGGAGGCTTGAATATAGAAAAAGTCAGAACAATTCAAGTAATTCAAATGGAAATGAGAACCTAATAGTCCTTGATTAGGTTTTAGAAATTACAATAGGTTTGCAATGCTCTCTAGAGTAATGGAAAATAAATCCTGCTATAATCTAGACAATAGGAATATATTGAAGGAAGTTACAGTGAAGATAAAGCTTGAGAGAATTTATATGCAGGAGAAAGTAACAGTGGAAATGTTGTTAGATAGTGGGATGACAAGTTTAGTTATAAGTTCAGAGTTTGCCAGAAAGTAGGGGTTTAAGTTAAAGAAGAAAGATCTATTGCTAGGGGCATAGGGAAAGAATAGAGATAGATGTAATTGGAGGGTAAAAGTAGAATGTAATTTTGAGAATGCTATGGCTTGCTCACCATAATCCTGAGATCAATTGAAGAATAGAAGAAGTAAAGATGACAAAGTGTCTAGATGAGTGTGGAAAGTAGTGGAGACCAAAACAGGGAAAACTAGGATGGCAAAACAAAAGAAAGAAGGAAAAAAAAAACAAGAAAAAAACAAAGAAAAAGAGAATGATAGAGATAAAAAAGGTAGCAGAAGAATGGGAAATTTAGAATAAGGAGAAGAAAGCAGCAAAGTTGGAGGAAAAAGCAAAAAAGTTAGTAGCAGAAAAACTCTATTAATGAATTCATATCTTTGAAAAGAAGGCAAGTGAAAGAATGCCAATAAGAAAGTTGTGAAACCATACAATAGAGAAAATGTTTGTGCCAAGGAAGAGAAAAGTATGTCCATTGTTAAGAGAAGAGAGAGAAGAGGTGTACAAGTTTATTGAAGAACAAATGAGAAAAGGATACATCAGATCCTTGAAGTGACCTCAAATGGCACTAGTATTTTTTGTAGAAAAGAAGGATAGTAAGAAACAAATGGTATAGGACTATAGATATTTAAACAAATAGACTATTAAAAATAATTATTCTTTACCTTTAATTTTAGACATAGTAGAAAATATAGGCACAAAAAAGTATTTACTAAATTAGATCTACAGTAAGAATATAATTGTTAAAATCATGAATAATAGACTTTATTTTATCTTATTTTGGACTTATGGTTAGGGTTAGTATGATGTCACATATCACTGTCACACTGTCATATAATGTAACTCAGTGTCACACATCTGTTACAGTCACACTGTTATACAATCACATATTATAATAAAACATAGTAAAAGCTTCTAGTAGTTGCCACAACATTAAGTATATATTGACAAAGAACATGTTGGTAAACATTTTTACCAAGTAAGTACTTTGTGAATTATTTGTTGGCTTTGAGAAATATTTATATGTCTTGTTTCTATCTTACTAAGTGAAAGTATTAAAATATGACAGTGATTATGCTGTATATTTTATTTTATTTTATCAGTAATATAGATAATTACTCTGAGTGCAATCAGGAAAAATTCTTTGATAGATAAAAGGAATTTATAAAGTGTAATTTTTTCTTCTGCTAAAGTCTCTTACTATTGTGAACTCTAGTCTCACATGAATTAACTTATCTACACTTGCTAATATATTCATCATTATTTGAATTCCATAATATAGTCTCTTGTCATTGAATTCCAACCCTGTAAATAACCTGTCTTTCATAGTGTTATCTCTTTTTAAACTCTACAAGTACTCAGTCTTCTATAGCAGAAAATCTTGTTCTCAGTCAGTGTTTTTTTATGAATTATTTTGATCAAACATCCATCTAGCTTAGAGCTAGGCTTAGATACTAACCTCACTTAATCTTTAAAGTAAACTCAATTGTTTTCTAGTCTTTTATAATTTTTCTTTTTTTATAGTTTAGTTTTTTTACTTTCTTCTTTGGACTTAGCTAAGAAATATGATGTTATGTCACATATATCACAGTCATATAATCATGTAACTTGGTAGAATATTATAAAAAGTAGACTACTCTGTAGTAGGAGCTCTATTGAGCTCTTTTGTATTACTTAATATATAAGTATGTCTTTTGTTTTAACACTTAGGCCTAGGTTATAACACTCAATGTGGATAATTGCTAAACTATGTAGTAATAGTACCACTTGAGTTTCCAAGTGTTTAAAATACTTATTTCTGTATTTAAGGACTAGTAGATACTTTGTAATCTCCAGTCTAATAATCAATTGTAATTCTTACTACTATTAATACTAAAATCTAGTGTCAAGATAATACACTTCATTTTATCAAAACTCTCTTGTTGGATTTAGAAATAGTGAACTTAATCACTTTTCATTTTATTTTCTTTATTTTCTTTATTTTTTGTTTTTATTTTACTTATTTAAACTTAGTTAAAAGGTGATTATATGATATCACATATGACAAGGGTGTGACAATTGTCACAAATTTGGTCACACATGATACAGTGAAGAATATATCAAAGATTATTTTAACAAGAATAACATTATAACAACATAGCTATAGTATGTTGACCTCATATATATGTTATGGAACGTGATGACACTAATATTTTTCTTTTTCTTTTATCTATTTTTCTTGATTTTATATTTCTTTTCTTTTGAATTTCTTTTTCTTTTTTCTTTTAGTGATGATGAAGAGGCACGTGACATCGCAGTCAC
>Ga0157364_1001811_pt1 | contig 18908 bp, 8 predicted proteins | sample AttsexASBM2_FD_111476 | JGI IMG/M metagenome (GOLD analysis project Ga0157364, IMG submission 111476) | Fungus gardens microbial communities from leaf cutter ant in Ribeirão Preto, State of São Paulo, Brazil - Atta sexdens ASBM2 | ecosystem: Host-associated > Fungi > Mycelium > Unclassified ...
AAAGAAAGAAGAACCTTGTACTCACTTATTTAAGTATATCAATTGCAAAGGGAAATATCAGGCAGATAGTAATAGCTGTCCTTTCTGAAAACATAGATTCAACAGAGAGTAGTATGTGAAGAAACCTCAAGAGCTTAGATAAATCAGAGCTAACTCAATTCACTCAAATATGAGCAGGGATAAACAATGATCATAAAACACATTAAAATCTTTTCACAAAATATTTGAAAGAACAAGCTTCCTACTGATATGATTTTAGGAAATAATCAAAACTTTAACATTTTATTTATTCAAGAACCTTCTTAGTCAGTCATCTGTGTTGTGTCAACCACTAGACTGGACTATCCAATGATCTCACTAACGAGTAAAGCTCAAAGTAGGCTATAATGTGGGAATTCACAAGAGAACCCGACAAGGAGTCTCTGCTAAATTAGAGTCCTATATATACAAAACATGCTTGGTCCATGCTACCAATACTTAAGCCTACCCTTATGTCCATGCTTCATCCTTATTTCTGCCTCATGTCCTACTCAAGGCCACCATGTGTACTCCATATGCACTGATGTTATCTTCTAGACCCTTCCATTATGTTCTATGCTTGTGATGTCACATAATGTGACATGTCATGTGACTTCATTGTCACATGCCTCTTCATCGTTCTTCAAGAAAAAGAAAAAGAAAAGTAAAATTGAAAAAGAAAAGAAAAGTAAAATTGTTAATGTCCAAAGTGTCCCATAACAATCTGACAACTTCCAAGCTCTTTGTTTAAAGAAGATGAAAATCTTATAGAATTTCCTCATTACTCTTCTTGGATTACATTTACAAGATCATCTCTTATTGATAATAATCATCCAAGAGTTATCACCTAAATAAATAACAAATTGGTTAAGTTATGTTTTTTACTAAGGAAGAAAATTTTAACCATCAAGATATTAACCTCATCTCCTTTTTCAATTATGGTATTATATGTTTCATTCTTAATGTTTATTTATACAATCAACAAATTGCCTTAAAGTATCTAAAGAATACTAAGGTAAATTTGAACAATGTCCTAATTATGACAGGAGACTTCAATATTAGAGATAGTGATTGGAACCCATTATATTCTCATTACTTGTCATACGCTGATATACTCAAAAAAATAGCTGATAATCTCAATCTAGATTTATCAGCTCCTATTAATCTAGTATCCACTCAGTATGTAGACAATCCTTAAGACTCAAATTTAGTTATAGACTTGATGTTTCTCTATGCTGAATCAGAGGAATTTGACAATTATTGAATTTAACCTGATTTAAAAAGCCCCTCCAATCATAGTCTACTATTGGTTTCTATTATTATTGAAAAAGAATTTGTTCAAGAAAGAAAACAAACTATTATTAAGAATGGTAAAGAGGAAAAAGAATTCATCAATAAGCTTAAGGTCAATATAAGCAACATGAACATGACTAATATTCTTGATAGTAATATACTAGAATATACTAGAATATTTAACTCATGAATTCTTTTCTATAGCTGAAAATCTTTGGAACAAATATTCTAAAATAGCTAACATCACAAAGTGCTTGGTGAAATGAAGAGTGTAATAGGAATTTAGCAATATACTATATGTCCAGAAGGAAAAGAAACTGGATTAACTACGAGAAGAAGCCAAATGTATCTTTTTTGATAACAAGATTCAAGAAATTGCTTCAATTAACAAGAGACCTTGGAACCTTATAAATAAATTAAGTCAAAAAATGAAAATTACCTGCAACAGAAGCCATCAAATTCAATGAACTTTCTTATAACAATCTGGATAACTTGTGACAAGTATTACATCAATCATACAACACTGCTCAAGATAAACCTATCAACATACAACTTCTTGATAAAATTCCTATGTATTAACAAACAAAATGGCCTCTATTCATAAAAGCTAAAATTATTAATACTATTATAAAGTACAGTAGTTCATTTACTCCAGGTCTAGACCATACCTCATGGAATTATCTTAAAGAGGTTATAAACAATTTTAAATATACTACTAATATTGTTAATATAATAAATGCTTATATCAATCTCAGTTACTGGCCATTGCATTTCAAGAAATCTATATCCATTATTATTTCAAAGCTAACATAATTCTAGGGCTACAAAGCAATATATAATATGGTTTGGACATTAACAGAATATCTCTGACTTTGCTTTACATGTTTACAAGACCTACAAAATTAGATATGCAGTCAGTATTATGATAAAGTTCAACCAGCTCTCCAACCTGGATAAATGCCAAATCAGCTATATATTCTATTGCTCAAAAACATATCTAGCTGAAAACCAAACATCTTTAACCTATACAAAATTATTCATTAAACTATACATCTATATCTATATCATCTCCAATAATTGCCAATACATCACCTATAGAGACCTTTGATAATTTGTCTTTAGAGAAATATAAAGGCCCTGAAAATTTTTTTGTAGAATATGCTAGAATTGCTAAAAAGCAAAAGGTTGAGTTTGAGTTTGAAAGGGAGAACTATGTGGTGAGTTTGAGAAGAGCAATGGATGCAATTGATAGCAAGTACACTATATATATAGTAAAGAAACACTCTATCATAGTGAACATAATTATATATGTCAGAATTGTGAACAGTGGACTCTATTTTAATTTCCCTTGTCTTCTTTCTTTTTCATTGTTATTACTATTTTATTTAGGGTTAGAGTTTAGGTGATATCATGGTCATGTGGTCATGAGAGAACATGGTAGAACATTCTAGAACAATAATATCATACAATATGCTTAACACATATTATCCTTACAGTGTACACATAGTCTTTAAAGTAGGCTAGACATAGCAGTAGCATGGACCATCCAGTAGAGTATATAAGGTAGACAACTTTTTACTAGGAACTCTATTGAGTTCTCTTGTGTTAACCCTAATATAAGGTTCTATTCATCAATTTACTCTAAGATTTTTGAGTTGTAACAATATGGCCAATTGGTGTACTCATCTTGATTTTGGCCAATTTCTGGAATGGAAAAAGAATATATATACTATACTACTCATATTTATAGCCTAATATATGCTTGTTGTCATGTGCCACAAATCAACAATAATCTACATAAATGAATCTTATAGAAAGCATCAGTATTTCATCAGTATTCTTATTCTGATAGGACATTACCTCTTATCTTTACTGTATTTCATCATTCCAACACTTGTTGCCATGTAGAAAATTTCTTTAGAGTATATTGATCTACAGAAATTCAGTATACAGAGTGGCTATGTAATGTACAAGTTGCAAAAAGCAAGATAAATACAATGTGAATTATACTATGGTTCCTTAAACATTGTTGGTTTTATAATGATTAGAATAGCCACAAGTATTTGACATAACAAAAAACATCCTGAATGAAGTTTAGTATCAACTCAATCTACCTAAAAGATAGAAAAAACATATAATGAATAAAATAGAAAGGTAGCTAATATCCTAAATACTCTTATTATCTATTTTATAGAATATCATCTGAAAAGATAAGACATAGTCTTAAAAGTATAAGGTATAAATATGGAATTTGAGTTCTAAGGCAGCAAAGCCCACAGGCTTAGCAGTAACGTTTGGAGGTATAGAATAGTAGTAGTGAAGTCCATATAAAAGCCTATAAAGTATACAGTTAAGGAGACCTACTTATTAGAATTTAAGTTCAAGAGTTAGAACAAGACAAAAACCTTGTATTGGATTAATACAAGAGAAATCAATGGAGTTCTCATTACAAGCTGGCCTATCTTTTATACTTCAGACTGTAGTCTGTATATATACTACAATTAACCTATACTAAAGTCTATATACTTTTTATAAAACTAATATATAATTATTATACTATATAACATTATTAACTTTAGAACCTTCTATGATATTCTCTGTATTATACATCTGTCACAATTTGTGACATGTGTGATCATCACACTAATATCTAACTCTAATTCACAAAAAAACTATATTCTCTTATATTTACTCCCGTTTTCTAAATTACTATATCTCAAAGCAAGAAAAATCAACCTAAACTTTATCTGGTTAAAATTAGTTATCTAGATTAACTATAGTATATAGAAGTTGAAGTAATAGAACTTTGCTATTATACTAGAAAATTGTTATGAACTTAAGATCTCAAAGTTAGTCAAAAGAAAGAACTTTATATAGGGTTTATACAAGAAAACTTAATGAATTTTCTAAGTATAATCTATTTACCTTATATATGCTAGGCTAATAGTCTATGCTATACTAAACCCAACCTGTTCTAAAGCATATATGTTATCTTTAAGATCAAGATATATTATATAATATCATTATACTAAAACTTTTTACGTTCTTTTGTAACATATAGCCATATCATGTGACATGTGACAATGTATGACAGTGAAAAATAACCATCATACTAACCCTAACTTTAAATAAAATAAAATTCAACATTTGCAATTCTAATAAAAATACTTTTTCATAAAGAAACATACTCTTATAAGGTTTTCAAATATTTAAGACCTCTTTGAAAATATTAGTAAAAAGACTTTATACTTCTAGATAACATCTTAGGCTTTCTTGAATTAGTATATACTTAAGAGACAATATAGCAGCTATTAAACAAACTAGATCTCAGATATAAGGTTTTCAGAAATAAACTATACTATAGAACTTGTAAAATACTAGCTATAAAGAATAAGTGCCCATGAATATGGCCAAGATTTTTACAGATATTCAGAGACCAAAACTGTCAGAGTCATAAACGATGGGCTTGGTTTTATTTTTATTTTTATTTCTTTTTCTTTATTTAAACATAGGCAAAGAAGACAAAATGTGACATCACAGGTCATGGTCACATAGGTCACACACTCATGTGATGCAATGGAACAATAAAGAAAGTTCTAGAAATAATAATGACATATAGTATAGTTAACACATGTTGACCTTAAGGTGAATATATAGTTATTAGAGTAGGGCTAAAGGAGTGTAGCATGGACTATTAGTAGTTGGTATATAAGGTAGATGTCTTGTACTTAGGAACTCTATCGAGCTCTCTTGTGTTACTCAATACAAGAGTGTGTCTTTTACTTAACACATAGCTTAAGTCATAATAAAAACAAGATGTGAACATATATGATTAGAAATAGAAGAATCTAGAAATAGGCTTACAAGCAGGAAAATGATTGGTATTTATAAGTAAAAAAAGACTATTAGACTAATATTAGGTTATAAATAAAGAGAAAACTATATGTTTCTAAGATTTCAAAAGTTTTTATTATATTAGTTTCTATTAGAGAGCCTAATAGATTTCCTAGTACAAAGTGTTTATCTTATATATGCTAGCTAGTTGGTCTGTACAAAACTAATACTAACATATCCTAAAGGTTATGTATTATCTATAAGATCAATATAAAATAACCATAATTCTAACTCTAAGTCTAAAATAAGAAAACAAATGGAAAATAAAATAAAAATGGGAAATAAATAAAATAAACCAAATCTATTGTTTTATTTTATTTTATATTTTATATTTACTTTTTTTCTCTTTTAATTAATAAAAAGGTATATAATCATCACTTCTTTCTCTCTTACTACCATTTTATATAGTAGTACCTATGAAAGAATTAGTAAATACATTGAATCCTACTGTATTTAAAGAAACCAAAATCAACTTAATGGTCCAAAACAACTCAAACATAAACATGAACATCAATATACTCAGAGAATAGTCTGCTTCCTCTAGTACTAACAGCTCTAGAGTATTATTGGTATATTTAGACCTGTCTTCTATTCTCTACCATAAAAGAATGGAAGTTCTAAACAACAAATTATCTTGGAACAAACAAGTAGATCTTGATGTGAGAGAGAACTTCTCTTTATTATATACTATCCCCAAGGTAAGAGAAAACAAACTAGCTAATGAGACTATAGTCCACATCCACAAGGATAGAGAACAATGTTCAAACATTGAGATTTCAATCCCAAATAACATATCTATTCTACAAGGTGAGGGTATAGCTATAAATAACATGAACATGTATACTCTACAAGACTTCAAAACAACTACTATTCTATATAAGGACAATCAACTAGTAGAACTAAATTCTTGAGATAAAGAAGCCCACTCTCTCTTAATCTTTGGAACTATTGAATTTCTAGATATTGATTCCAAGAATATCTTGACTTCTCTTTTACAAATGGCAAATTTCATTCAAAATAGAAAATTAAAAAACAATATAGAAAATAATATTTTAGCACTTGAAGGTTTTGGTCAGACTGCCTGGTTATTTATTTCTTTCATCTATAAAATAGGGTGAAATTCACTAAAAACTAATGATTGCAACAGAATATTTAGGCAAAATCTTGCTTTAAAATTCATCCCAAAGACTACCAATAATAAACCCAATAAAAGAGTTGATATGACCATTAAGGGAAAAAAAGTAGAAATTATAAAAATTTCTCCTCCCATTCTATCCAGGCTATCTAAAGAAATCTTGGAAAAATCAAAATTCTTCAAAAAGAAAGATATCAAATTGAAGGAAAATGCTAATCTCAAAAATAGATGGTCATATGCTCAAGCATCTACCCTAAATATCAAGAATTTTGAAGCTTAAATAAAATAAATTTTCTCAATCTATCAGCAAATAAAATCAAAAATATTCACAACACAATTAATAGTTCTGGAAAGATAGAACTCAGAATTAATATAACAACTAAAGAACTCTCTAGAAAACAGATTATTATTCCCATGAGTAACAATAACAAATTAAAATTCATAACTTTATCCAATTCACACATTGCTAATTTGAACAGGGCACTCAAGGATATTAAATCAGACATCATAGCAGACTTTGTTTGATCTGATCAGTATGGTCTTATCATAACCACTAACAAGGTTACTTCACTAATAGATCTTCATACTATAGAAAACTATGTCAAAAATTCCAACAATATAAACTCAGATGACATTTCAACTACTTGACTTCCCCAATCCAAATCCTATTTTTAAAGAACACATACATATTTAATGATGTATCTCTTACTTCCAAACCATAGATCATCAAAGCATTATCTAAATCAGACATAACAATTGTATGGTTGGACATATGGGATGTCTAAAGCAAAAGTAAAACTAAATGCTTGATCAACAGGTATTTCAATATAGAGAGCTTCATTACAATATTATAGGAAGCAAACATGAATTCTGGTGTTTCCCAGTGTAAGAACTGCCAAAAGTGGGGATATACCACTTTCACTTGCTGATTCTAGGGTTTTCAATGTATCAAATGCAATAGTCCACACAAGACCAAATATCACTGCCATTTTGCTTAGTACTACAAAGCAAACTTTAATATCAACACTTTATGTCTTGAGACTAAACAGTGTGAACCTTGCTCTCATACCTTCAAGTGCTTGAACTGTAAATGTAATTACCAAGCCAGCTCAAACTTATGCCCTTTATGGAAATGTCATTTTAATAAAGAGTAACATATAAAAAAATACCATGAACTCTGGCAAACTAGGAACAAGTCAATTTTCTCAAGTATAAGTGGAAAACAAGCATGATTTTAAAAAACCTACAACTATATTTGTAAAATGTTTGAAAGAACAGATCTCTCATGGATTATATCCTTGAAATCCACAAAGAGTTCAACATTCTTTTCATTCAGAAACCTTTATGATTGTTCATTCATTCTATTCTGAGTTTTTACAATGAAAATAGAAACAGTGTTATAGGTGCCCCAAATCATCTAAATTAGATTACTTTTCTTAGTACACCAAATAACAATAATAATCATCTCTAAGTTATTTCATACATCAACATATACCTTTCCTATATGAGATTTCAACCACAAAGACATTTGTTGCTTTTCATTTTTCAATAATGGTTCCATTTTCTTCATGATTAATGTTTATTCTGATGGTTATCATTTAGCTTTAAAGTATCTTAAGGATACTGAAGTAAACCTTCAAAAAATTTTAATCATGGCTGGTAACTTTAACATTAGAGACAATAGCTAGGACCCACTCTATTCTTTACATTCAATCTATAGTAACATTTTACTTGAGATTGTGGACTCTTTTAATCTCTGTTTATCTTCTAATAACAAATAGGTTTCTACTCAGTTCTCTAACAATGTTAATAACACCAACTTAGTTATCAATCTATTCTTTTTACAATCTAATTCTAGTGAAATCAACAACCACATCATCCACCCTGAACTTTGATTTCTCTCAGATCATGCCCCATTAACTGTCAATATCTTCATTAATGAAGAGTTTATTGAAGAAGAATACTGAACTATTATTAAAAACAGTGGAGAGAAAAGTAGTTTCACCATAAACCTCATCAAAGCTATAGGAAATATTGAAAAAACAACAATCATGGACAAAAATGTGCTAGAAAACATTGTTCAAAATTACACAAGAATATCAGAACTAATATAGCAAAAACACTCAATAATTGTTAAGATTACTAGACAAACTAAGAACTGGTGGAATAAAGAATACCAGACAAAACTCAGAAGTTATAGGTTCTCAAGATCAATTGAAGACTGGTGTATATTTAGAAAGACTGTCAAAAAGACCAATAGAAGTTTTTTCAACAACAAAATTCAAGAAATTGCTTCCAAAAACCAACAACTCTGAGACTTCATGAACTGGGTCAAGAAGTGTAATCTTCTGGCCATTGAAGCCCTTCAATTCAATAGAGAGCCATATATTGAAATTAATAACCTCTAGCAAGCTCTTCACCAGACATTCAACTCAGCTCAAGACTGACAAATTAACCCTGAAGTCTTAAACAAAATTCCATCAGAAAATACTTCTACTTGTCCATCCTTCTCCAATGAAGAATTCAAGAAAGCAATCAACAAATACAGCAATTTATCAATCCCTGGACTATATCATATCTTATAAACATCTTAAGGCTGTAGTTAATGACAAGAAGAGTCTCAAGAATATTATCAATATTGCTAATGCATGTATTAACCATCAGTACTAGCCTACTTATTTTAAGGAGTTGATTTCTATCATTATCCCAAAGCCCAATAAAGTGTTGTATAACTCACCAAAGATGTTCTGTCCCATTGTCTTATTGAATATGCTTGGAAAAGTCATTGGTGAACATCTCCAATCCCTTTCAATTTCAAACAATTTCATCCATTCTAATAAATTAGGAGAACTCAAACAACAGTCTATTATAGATGTAGATATCTTTCTTACCCATCTAGTTTGATCAGAGTAGGTTAAAAACCCATAAACAAGTACACTTGCTTTTGAATTGCACAATTCTTTTTGTTATTAAACTATTGGCTCTTATCCATTATTCTGGATAAAGCCAGTTTTGAATCAAAAATTTCATTATTTTTCTCTAATTATCTAATTGGTAGAAAAACTAAATATTTGTGAAACAGTTTTACTTCACCTTTTCTCTGTGTAAACATAGGTATTAGACAAGGGTCTGTTTTTTCTCCAATTCTTTCTATGATTTATTTGTCTCTTTTTTTCATATCTTCAAAAAAAGAACTAAAAATATAAACATTCTGGTTTCATTTCTCTCTTTTGTAGATAATGAACTTTTCATTTCTCAAGAGAAATCTTTTGAAAAGACAAACTTAATTCTTTTTTATAGTTATAACATTATCTCTTCCTTATTTGAACAGTTTGGCCTAGTTATCAAGCACAGTAAATCTGGAGTCTTTCAAATCTCTAAGGTCTCTTACATCATTGTTATCACTGACTCAATCTATGTGGCAAATTGAATCTTTCATTCAATTATCTATTCTTATCAACAATAATCAATTGCTAATTCCAAAGATTCTTGACTGTTCTTCAACAGATACTCATTGAACTTGATTGAATTCTATGACTGTTAAAGTGACAGGAACTAGCCTCTCTACACTTTAGTTGATAAAGAAACAAAAAGATTCAATATTACTCTACTACTTCTATACTAAGGGAGGTTTATAGATTAAACATTTCATTATTATATGTGAAAGCTACAAGAGTGATCACTAATGATACTCCAATAGGAAAATATTGTCTTTGCTTCCTCTCTAGAGAGAACTTTAGTTGTCTATGCAGATTGTACCCAATTGAAACCAAACATTACATTCTTCATGACTGCAGGAGGTTTAATAATTATTGAAACTCAATGAGAGATACAATCAGTCAGTTTGCTCCCTTTCTCATATACAATCTCAATGCTTTTTTATTTGGAGAAGATATTACATAACAAAGTGGACTTTTTGTTTAGTTTGTAGAGTATTAGTGTATTTAGTTTTTCTTTTCTTTTCTTTTTCTTATTTATTTTATACTTCCCTATTGTTTTGGTCCTATGCAACATAGTTACAAAGTAGCTACCACAGACTACTCTTGTGCTCCATGTAATTCATGTAATAAATTGTTAATTTAAAATATATATATAATATTAAACTAGAATTTTATTTTATTTTATTTGAAATTAACAATTTATTATATAGGGTACAATGGTAGTCTATGGGAACTACAATGTAGCTACTTATATACAGACTAAAAGAAAATAAAAATAAAAATAAAGAAAGAAAATGTTTAAAAAAATTACTTTATAGAGTAAGACAATTTTGCTCTGCTTTTGTGGAGCTTCTATTGTTATTTACTATACCAATATTTATTAAAAAGTTGCACCAGAATAGACAAGTGGTGCTGTTTGCTTGGCAGTCTCCTCTACAGTTGACACACTTGAAAGAGTGAGAGTATAGCTTACTATCTTTAATAGTAAGTCTTGAAGGATTATATTTTGTATTTTCTTTATAACACCATGTATTCTTCCTATAGTTCTCTGAGATATGAGGTCTATTACATTTCATGCACCTGAACCTGTGTATTTAGCATACTAAAGTCAAGTATTCCTACTTCTAACAGTTCTTGCACTGTGGAATACCAGAGTTTGTATTAGTACAATATATAGTGGTAATTTATCTTTCTGCATTGAAATGTTAGTTTATAATTGATTTTGCTTTGATTCAATTTTATGAGTTCCAAATATCAATCAAGATAATAGCTGAGTCAGAATTTGAAAAAGCTTTATATCACAAAATAAACTACTTACTTATTTGTAATATCTGAATCTTGGGTGTACTTTCAGAGGTTTAGGAGTAATTCAGAAGTTCAATAATAATGACAATGATGATTAAGATCAATACAAATGACAATGATAATAAGAGATAAATAATGAAAAGATGTTGTTAAGTCTGAAGTCTAATTCTTAGACATAAAAGTAGATATAAAATAGTGATGGTCTTTATACAAGCTGTTTCTATCACATGATAAAAACTTGTACCTGATGGGGGCTGTTATCTGTTATAACAGATGTTAGGCTAATTTTAAAAGACAACTAATTATGTCACTACATTGATATGCTTGTATCTTTATGAATACTTATTGTTTTGGGATATATCATATATCATTGGAAATGGTTTGATGAGTACTTTCCAAGGCAAGTTTAATTGTGTGAATCTATTCAGCTATTTATAAGATATTAGCCAACAAAGCTTTTACAGTTATTGATGGTCTAATATCTTGGTTGTTTGTTGTTACTTTTGTACATCCCACATATGTGTGGATAGCCCTTATCTGGAGCTTTCCAGTGCAACTTAGTTTGTGAAAATCAGTCCACTAGTTGTGAAAATATAAGCTGAATGAAGTTTGTAATAACTTGATAATACAAAGTTTGGAAGTAAGGACAATATTGTTGAAGATATGAGTGTTTTTGATTATTTTTTGACTGTATCAGAAGAAATTGGGAGATTAGTGTTTTCCATTATATAAGAAAGACGAAAGATTTTCAGATATAATTTCAATTTGAGAAGTCAAGAGCTTTCAATGGATTCTAAATTAATGTTGACAGAATCTTTGATAGTTTTCTCAATGATGCCCATGTCTTAAGTAGAAGCAACTTGATTTGTAGTGATCATGACTTCATTGTTTTCCAAACAGATGAAGTCAGTAATAGTTTTCAAGTTTGTTTCATTAAGACATTTGTTAATATTAGCAATAAAGGTATTTGCCTAGTTATCAATGGTTTCAGCATTATTTGTGCTTATTGGAATGATGACTTGCTTTCTTGACAGTCCTTTTATAGTCATGTTCTTTCTTGACTTAGTTAGACCATTCTTGTTAACAATATTATTTATTTCAATGACCTTCTTTATAGAAAGTTTAGGAAAGATGTCCTTGATGTAAACAATATCTTTGATGTTTGATTTTGAAACCTGAGTATAAGACTTCTTACTGATATTTGAATTGTGAAATTTTGAATTAGCTAAGCTTTTCTTGCTTGGCTTAGAAGGGATAGAGGATATATTCAAGACTTTAGCCAATTTGCCTTTGTTTTTGGAATACTTCAGAATTGGAATTAATGTATTCCTATTATTGAACTAGGATACTATACACCATTAGAAAGAGTTATTATTGTCATTAGCAATGAGTTTATTCTATCCTGACATGTAGATAGTTGTGATCAGCTTTTATATTGCCAAACCAGAAGAAGTTAAAGAACATATATTTTTCTCTGTTTTATTCTCTAGAGATCATTGTTGGATGAATGTTGAAATTCTGTAAAATGAGCTAATAATATTTTGCACATTAGTAGCAAAGTATGTGTTATCTCCAAAAATGAATATAGTATCAGTGACACCATCCCATGATTCAGGATCAGCAGAATGGAATTTTTGGTAGGCAATGGCTAAGAATTTTAGACTTAGTTCTTGATTGGAAAAAAACTATAGGTTCTGAACTAGGGCTGGTTGCATTGATGTTCATGTTTTGGAAGTGAGGTATAGAAATGTGTTTTTCCACCACTTCAGCAGCAATAGATCTGACAATAGTAGAATTGTTAGAAATAGGATTGGTGGTATTGAAATTAGCAATAAATGCAAATCTTTGTTCTTTATAGCTGAAATTTGGATTGTATTCTGTATATTTCATATCAAATGCAAACAGCTCTAATATATCATCTCTTAAGCCACTGAGAGGTACTGAGGAGAAGATTTGATCTTTAGGAACTGTGAGGTCAAAATTGAATTTCTTAGAGTTGTTATTCTTGGATTTCATATTTGGATGTGTGGTTAGCACTCATAGGAATTATAGTAAATATATTATATCTTTCTACTAGCTTTCATTCCTAGCCATCCAAAGAAAAACCAATAAAATAGAAAATGAAAATAAAATAAAATAAAATGAAAAACCAAGTCTACTGTTTTCAATTCTAACAGACCAGATATCTGAAGGAGTATATATTGTGTTATACTATTAGTTACACTCTGATTAGTCTTTTCTTATAGTCCCTAGTCTAGATAAACAGGATCTTATCCTTGGCTTTATATAGCTAAAAAAGCATGTTACAAAATTCATTCAACTTGTATCTCCACAACTAGTAGACTGATTCCCACAAACCAAGTTATACTAGAAAGCCTTATATGAGGGCTATTCACACTAATAGCCAATGAAACTTATAATTACTAATGGTCTGATATCTCAGTAATTTGTTGTCATTGTTGTACATCCTATATATCTTAGAAACAACTGAGTAGATTTCCACAATCAAACTTATATTGGAAAGTGCTTATCAAACTATATATCATACATCATATAGAAATCAGTATTTATAGAGATACAAGTATATCAATATAGTGATATAATTAGTTATCTTCTAAAATTAGCCTAATATCCACTATAATGGATAGATGACAGCTCTACTAAGTATGAGTTTTGATTACATAATGGAAACAGCTTGCATACAGACCATCACTATTTTGTATATATACTTCTATATCTAAGAATTAGACTTTAGACTTAACAACATCTTTTCATTATTTATCTATCATTATTGACATCTATATTGATATTTGTCATTATTTTCATTATTATTGAACTTTTGAATTACTTCTAAATCTCTGAGAGTACACCTAAGGTTCAGATATCACAAATAAGTAAGTAGTTCATTTTATAATAAAGCATGACTCCAAAATCAACTAGCAAAAAGAAAAGATTGTTCTGATAAGATACCCCATACACTGTTCAGATTGCCAGAACATTAGGAGAGCTAAGAAGTATTAGATACATACTCTAGAAATATATTGGTCCAGCTCTTTCCCTAACCTAGTAGAAGACTCTAATAATGTAGATAAAACTCCATAGACTTTCACTGAGTATAAGAAAGAGCTGGGAGATTACTTGTACATGACTCTGCTGCTCTCTGAATCTTCTGCTCTTAATTTTTATATGGCAGCCACTCATTCGTATTGTCTCTCTGAAGTTTTCTACAAAAATCAGATCATAAATAATATTTCTCTCCTTTCCCTATATATATAATATTTCAAGTCAGTCTTTGCAAAGGAAGGTTTTGATACTCTTCCAGATTATAGAAATAGGACCATACTATTGAACTGATTCCTAACACTGAGCCTAAGTCTTTTAAAAGATACTTTCTATTCTCTACAAAGTAGTCTGATTTAGGTGCATTTTTTGTAGAGAACTTCTGAATTGGATGTATATGATCTTCTAAGTCTCCCATAGCTATGTAAGTCCTTTTTATCAAGGAAAATAATGACTTCCTCTACCTGGTATAAGACAGAAACCTTAATGTGCTTATAATCAAGAATAAATATTTGCTCCCACTGATTTCTGATCTTGTTACTAAGCTTCAAGATGTTTGGTTTCACTAAACTAGACATATACTGGGTGTTCAACAATGTCTGTATCAGGTCCAGTGATGAGTGAAAAACAACCTTCTATATGAACTGCAGACTTTTTGAACTTCTGGTAATATTCTTTGTCATTTCAATAGCTCAGCTACCTTCCAAACTATGATGAATGACATCTTTTGGGATCTCATAGTAAAATATATTATGATCATGTACTTGAACAATATTCTAATTTTATACTACTATAGAGTGGTCTATAGAGTTTTAGAGATCTTGGCTGAGCACAATCTGTCTCTTCATTTTAAAAAATGTGAGTACTTAGATCTGGTGATTTTTAAGATTAGGTTAAGATGAATCCAGTGTAGTTTGCTAGAGTTTGTAACTAGCCTTTACCAACCACTCATACAGATCTACAGATGTTTTTTGGCTTTACTAACTTTTACTAGAGGTTTATCTCTAGGTTTTTGAACATTGCTCACTATTTTTTGACATGACTGAAAGCAATAGTATATGGACTTAGGAACCTATATAGTAAGCAGCCTTAAAGCAGACAGTTCATACTTTGCAACTGGAAAAGTACTCTTCTAGGCCTCTATAAAAATAGTAAATAGCACTTAGTCATCTTCCTTAGCAAGTGTCTTTCCCCAGTAGAATGCAGTTACAAAATACATGATAAGGGAATATTAGTAATTGTCTGCATATTAGAGGAATGGTATTAATTTTATGGAAGAAGCTATGATTCCAATGAAATTCTGGACAGATCACAAGAATCTTGCATGACCACTAAGAAGTTGAACCAAAGACAAGCACAGTAATTGCTGTACATAGTATAGCTTGACTTTATACTGCACTATTGTTCTAGAAAGTCCATAGAAAAATCTGATATAATTTTTAGACAAACTAATTATGGTACTAGCTCTCAAGATAATTAAAATGTAGTCTACATGCTACTCAAGCTAGAGTTTCTCACTGTTCAAGTATTAGAAGAGATGACTGTGAAAGGTGAAGAAAAAGCTCTTCTGAAAAACATAAGATATAAAAATCAGCTAGATGAGCAGAAAGAACCTGTAGTAAGAGCTATATATGAACTCCAACAGTCTGTAACAAGATCATTACACTTTTTAGAATGATCAGAAAATGAGAGTCTGCTATTGTTTTATGACAGGATATATATTTCTAACACTGTAAACCTCTGCTGGTGTTACAACTTAAGACTCAAAGTTAAGTTAAAAGAAAAACCTTATACTAGGTTAATATAAAAGAACTCAATAGAATTTCTAGTACAAAATGTCTGTCTTATATATGCTAGCTAGTTGGTCTATGTAAGACTAATACTAACCTATTCTAAAAGTTATATATTATTCATAAGATTAATATATAGTGAACATACTATATAATATCATTGTTCTAGAATTTTCTACATTCTTCTGTGTAATACATGATCATGTGACTGTTACTAATATGTGACATCTTGTTACATTGTGTAACAGCTTGTAACAGTTATGTATAACATTACACTATATCCTAACTTTAAGTTTAAAAAAATAAAATAAATAGAAAATAAAATAAAAATAAGAAATAAAAATGAAATGAGCCAAGTCCATCATCTTCAACTCTAATAGCTGGTGAGTTGTAGCACTACACTATAACTTGAAGATAGTTAGGCATACAGATAGATAAAAAACCCTAAAACTAATTTTCTAAAATTACTAATAGTCTTAGATACTAAGATATGTTAGTTGATATGTTGATACTTGAAATTTTTGATTATATACTAAATTGGCATGACACTTACCTATCAGTGAGCTATACATACTACTCATATTAGATATAAAGTAGGAGACTATATATCAACTTTGTAGTTAAACTTTCAAAGTCTACAAGCTTTAATACAGTAATAACAGTAGTATCACAAACTAAGTTGTGCTGGAAAGCCCAAAATGAGTGCTATCTGCATATGTGTGGAATATACAAAAGCAACAACAAATGACTGAGATATCAGGCCATCAGTAGCTATAAAAGCTTTGTCTGCTAATATCTCATGAATGGCTGAACAGATTTGCATGATTAAACTTGCCTTGGAAAGTACTTAACATTCTGTTTTCAATGATATATAATGTGTCTCAAAGTGATAAGTATTGGTAGAGATACAAGCATATCAATGTAGTGACATAATTAGTTATCTTCTAAAATTAGCCTGATAGCTGCTATGACAGATGACAGCTCCCATAAGGTACAAGTTTTGATTATATGATGGCAACAACTTGCCGGAACAGCACTTGTGATATGCTAACTTCAGCAAAGCTCTCAGTAGGCTATCTAGTAGTGGAGATTACAAGAGAACTCGATAAGGAGCCCTTGCTGCATTGCTCCTCTATTTATATAAATACATTGTGGTCCATGCTACAACAATATTTACTGGCCCTTATGTCCATGCATTGTCCTCATGTCCTATTACTCATCTACCATGTGTTTTCCTTAAGGCCACCATGCTTCCTACATATGCTCTGACATCATACTCTTAATTTTCACTGTATATGTGTGCACCATGTGTACACCATGAGGAACCATAGTCCTTTGACGTCATCCCTAACCCTAACTCTAATCTAGACTTCTCTCAATTCTTCTAAACTGTTCTAGACTCTGTCACATGACTTCCATGTGACATGTTCTTCCTCCATTGTGGACTAATAATTAGTTACTTATCTATGTCTGGCTAACCCTAACCCTAGCCAAAGTCTGTCCACACTTTTGTCTTATAACAACTTGCATATAGACCATCATTCTTTTGTATATATATATCTCTGTGTCTGAGGACTAGACCTCAGACTTAACAATATTAATTATTCTTGTTGATACTACTCATTATCTATTATCTTATATTGAACCTCTGAAAAACCACTAAGTTCAAGTATCACAACCAGTAAGTAGCTTATTTGTGATAAGTAGTCAATTCAGTGTCTAAGAGATCTTATATAGCTTTCTTATATATATAGTCTTAGATAAGAGACTGCAATTTGTTGTCTGCTCTACTAAGAAACTATATTATCAGAATTAAAGATAGTAGACTTTAATTGAAAATAATTTCTTTCTTATTTTTATTTTTATTTTATTTTATTTTTATTTCAGAGACTTAGAGTTAGAGTCTAGTATGACATCACTGTCACACTGTCACAAAATGTCACAGTCATGGTCATATAATCACATAATTACATAATATAATGGAATATAGTAAAAGGTTCTATAAGAAGTGATATCATACAACATATTTAACACATGTTGGCCTTAAGAAAGATATATGGTCATTTAGGGTAGGCTAACCATAGTAGTAACATAGACCATTAGTCCTAGTATATAAGGTAGACATTTTTGTACAGAGTTCTCAATCAAGTTCTCTTATATAACCCTATACAAGGTTCTTTTCATTAACCAACACTAAGGTCCTTAAGTTATAATATATACTGTATACTAGATATTGAGATTACTTCATCTACAGCTTAGCATTACCAATTACATAGACAGACAGAATATATTAATTAGAAACTAAACAAGTATCTCCAACTGTTTATAAATAAAAAACAAAGTAACTAATATTGTCATATGCTAAGTTCAACTCCAACAATAGTCTATTTTATATAACAGTGTTATTTTCTGTTCAAACACCATGAATACTTGGTCTTCTACAGCAGAGCTCTTCTATCTGATCTCTTTTCAGTGTTTTACCACTAAAACTTTTACTTGAGGCTATACTCTGAGACACCTGAGCTCTTATTTAATTATACATTTATTTAAAGACTAGTATATACATTGTATTTTCCAGTCTTATAATCAAATATGATAAAAATTGTTAAAATATCAACTCTAGTTTTTTATAGCAACATACTTCTTATTAGTACTCACTCTACTTGAACTCTAGTTATATTTTAAAGTTGTAACCTTACAGCTGATGAAAATTGCAACATAGAAGTTGAAGCGAAGGTTATTCTAGAAAGTCTGCATCATTACATACTTTGTATGGGTTTCCATATCTAGTATAAACTCTAAGCAAACCTTATAGACTTTTGCTCTCTAGTGTGAACTATCACAAATAAAATACTCACTGGTTGTGATACTTGAACTTAGTGGTGTTTCAGAGGTTCAGTATAAGAAAGTGATGATGATAGATGATGGAAAGTATCAATAAGAATAATTGATGTTGTTAAGTCTGAGGTCTAG
>Ga0157364_1001812_pt1 | contig 18906 bp, 7 predicted proteins | sample AttsexASBM2_FD_111476 | JGI IMG/M metagenome (GOLD analysis project Ga0157364, IMG submission 111476) | Fungus gardens microbial communities from leaf cutter ant in Ribeirão Preto, State of São Paulo, Brazil - Atta sexdens ASBM2 | ecosystem: Host-associated > Fungi > Mycelium > Unclassified ...
CACACACACACACACACACACACACACACACACACACACACACACAGAGAGAGAGAGAGAGAGAGAGAGAGAGAGAGAGAGAGAGAGAGAGAGAGACAAACATCTCAATTTTCTCGTCAAAGGCGCTTTAACATCCCATGGTGCTCGTAAGTCGCTTGATCATAAATGCATCTCGCAGTATGAAGGACATTTCATTTCGTCTAGTTCCGCGCCTTTCAGCTGCAATTCAATTCCAACGGTAACTTCGTTCGACTGCCTACACCGTTTAACCTCCCTTAATCATCTAACCTTAGAGAGTTCTGCTTGAGCCATCACTATTCAGTAACAATGCAGCTATCTAGCTCGGAAAATGCTTAAATGATAAATTATATTATTGTTATTATTATACGATGGGACGAAAGAAATAGGCATGTGTCAAAGAAATATAATTTCTCTTCTGAGGATAAAAAAAATGATTGTTCTAAAGGATTTTTGATATCACGATAATAACCATATTCTGATTAATATTATCAATTCTCTCGATAACATAAATGTATAAAATGCGATTGAATCACTACAGACAAGACAATCCGACCAAGATAATGTCAAGTGACTGTTAGAAAATTGAGGAGATTATGCATATATGCTCTGAGAATAGAACTGCGCTTGAGAATAAAACATATTTATAAGCGTCTCGCAAATACTATGTTACATGCATAAAAAAATGTGCAAAAATATTTGAGGATTTCATTATATTTACTATTAAAGAGCAAAATTTGCTTTACAAGTATAAGTTTCAGAAATGTAAATGAGAAAAAATAGAGAAACGAAATTTTATTCTTCTAGTCAATATTTCAAGTAGATTTATTTCAACAAAAACTTATTAAAAAATTATCAAGAACTTCAAACAGTGATAACAGAAATTCGTAGGGTATCTCAGGTCTGAGATTAATGATTCATTTTATAATAGAATAGAAATGCCTTCTGAGATTACTTTAACTAAAAAGTCTAATTACTAGATATGCATCTTTCTTCTCTCCAATCGGGATGCTGCACGATGAAGGAAATAGAAGAAAGTAATGCAGCCTAATTATTATGTGGCTGATGGCGTTGCTAAAGTTCACAAAAAAAACCAGGTCAGTGACGTCAACAATGAATGATCGGGACGAGGAGAACGAAATTAAAAAAGCCCATGGCGAAGTGTATCAGGAGCATTTTATCGCTCGCTGCCGAAAATTACGATCGTGCGGAATTCGTGTAGATATATATATATATATACATCCATAGCTATGTGTGCTCATGCAGCTGCTCGAATTTCGAAGCACTAACTGTGCCGGCTGAGCACGCGATATCGGGACTTGCACGAGCTTCGAGCTTCGAGATTCGAGCTTCGACTTACATCACTCGCCCGTTCTACAATCTACTCGAGCATCGCGAAAAGCGCGATGGGATGCAATCGTGTAGTGTCTCGCCCCGACTACGCCGCGAAACATCAAATTATTCAAGACGTGATGGATTTTAATTGGCAATGAATTAAAATTCTTGCGCGCGATATCGTAGTACTCCGCTATCGACTGACATTCTACACAACTTAGATTGAACACGAGATATGGTGCATCTGCATTACGATACAAATTTAACTTGAATGAAACACGAAGAATCATTTCAATAGTAATTTAGTCGATGAGTAATATGCGACACGATTTTGTAGAAAACTGTCGTGAAAATTGACGAATTTATATTTTTGAAAAACGACGATTCTAAAAAAATAGAAAAATAAAAATAAATAAATTTAAATAAATAAATAAATAAATAAATTTTATATATAAATATCAAAATATAAAAATATGTAGCGTATATAATACATAATATATTTTTTCAATAGTATATAAACAATAAGTATGTAAAAAATTGATTTGTCCTTTTTCACAGCATTATAATGTGCCACCTGCGAAAATCAATTACCTCGTCAGCTTCACGACTGTCACATCGTTTGGTATTGTTCAGCCGAGCCATTTCAAAATTGAGTAGACACACGTGCAAATAAACACGTGCCACAAATTACTTAATTTACCAACGATCATAAACTCGGGTCATTATATGTATGCAATTTTAGAGTTTCCTGCCACAATTACAGTGGCATCAACACACCAGACTAACTCTCCCAATAATCACAGCGAGCAATCCGTTGAAATGTCGATATCGAGATGAAAAGCGAAAACACAAATTTTATATTTGAATTAAATACATTGCAACGAGCTATCCGCTCCAAGAGAATGAACACAAAGAAAAATGAAAAAAGCGTCAGTAGAAATGGATGTGAGATTTTATCTTATGTAAAGAATTTGTTATAATAAATTTAAATGATAGAATATTATATTCATCGCAAAAGAGAAATCGATGTTGGGTATTCTCATATTACCAGTTAAAGATTTAAATCGAGTAGATATCGGATATGTAATATTTTATCAGTTAAATGAATGGCTTCCAAAAATTCATCCAAATTAACTTTGAATGCAAGAAAAGACAATACAAAACCAGCTGGCAGGCCGACTGGCTTTTCGATAAATTTAACGTGCGTTTCTGTACAAACATATACATACACGTACGATGTTTTATTCCGAATGGTGTGTTCTACCAGCTACTGCGTGTTCCAATGATAACGAATGGCATGACGTTCGTTGGGCTGACAATCGCCGTTGGAACCTAGGAACTCGTAATTGACACTCGCTCGTTTACATGCCACGAACGTGCATGTCATGAAGAATGATGATACCAAGCCGTTTATTCGCGGTCGTAACGTTGATGACGTTGCTATTGGGGCTGCGATCCTAAAATTTAGGTAAACATGGCTGCACTGCTGCGCAGGATGACGCGAAAAGGAGAGAGATTAGGTAGAAAAGGTTTCGAGGGTTTTACTGCCGCTCGAAAATCATTTCTATGTTTTCTAAGGTAGGAAGATGTTTTTCTTCGTAGGAAAAAAATAATCATTATAATAACGCCAGACTTAAGAAAAAAATTGATACATAATTGAAATAAAGCGAGTAAAGTCCTTATTCGCATCGTTATAAATTCACTGTCAGTTGTGCTTCAATAATTTATTTATAAAATTAATTCCAAATTGATTCAAATGCGAATAGTATTGTACTACAAAACATTAATTAGATTATATTTTTCAATATAACATTTGTCATCTCGCATTCCAAGCGTCGCGCATCGCTTGGAGTGGGGAAAACGTTATCGAGATGACAAATGTTATAATGAAAAATATAATTTAATTAACATTTTGTGGTGCAATATTATTCGCATTTGATTCAAATTTGGAACTAATTTCATAAATAAATTATTGAAGTATAATACTGATGGTGCAGATTTTATAACGATGAGAATAAGAATTTTATTCACTTTATTTCAATGTACCAATTTTTCTTTAAGTCTAACCGTTATTATAATAATTATTTTCGGTTCTTATGAAGAAAAATACATAAGAAAACATAGAATAAAAAACGATCCCCGAACGAAACTCTTGAAAATTTCTATCCTCTTTTTTTCTCCGTTTTTAGAACGTGCGTCAGAGATAATCAGACACGTATAGATTATTGGTATAGAACTGCTCTGGTATGCATTAATTAATATTTAAAATTAATTCTTTTCATGCATTGTGCTCCGATAACTAGCGCTCGCGAGATTCAAGTGAGCGTTAATTATGTGAAATGGAGAACAGTTCTGGTTTTATGAGAAATGCGAATCTGTTGTGATACAGAGTTGTAGAAAATGGAGAATAAAACTTGCAGAGAACTTTCACACTTTCCAAACTTCGCTTGGGCTTGAGCAAACTAGGAATTTGCGTAAATTCGCAGATAATACAATTGAAATAAAATAAATAACGTATAATTGTTTGAAATAACACGTTTTCAAACAGTGAGTAATTGCGATGCAGTATACATCCTATCCGTTTTAATAGCTTTTGCATTGTAACGGAATATATAGAATCATGCACTTCGAATAACACTGCAAAATTCTCGATAAACAAACAAACAATCGTTTTATCAAGAGAATCATATTTGATAGTAGAGATAGATATAATCGAGTAATATCAATATTTTTGCAAAATGTCCAGCGAAAGTATTGGTTGCATTTCTAACTTCTGCGTTGTTAAATTCAGAACGTTAACGCTCGCAGAATCGTTTCTTTTGTTATACAATTGCAACGCGTCGAAATATTGAGAAACAGTTTCAAGTATAAAGACGGAATATAACACCTGATCTTTAAAGAAACTTACATTTTACTGTATATCGATAACGGGACGAGACTATCGAGAACTCTCCGAGCTCTTTGAACTTTTAATGAATAGATCTCATAAAAATTTTATGGCAGAAGTTTTCGTGCAAATTTTTCACTCGTAACAGAAAAGAACGGACGGAGTTTCTGTTTGAAATGATTTGAATAAGATTTCAAGAAATATTCCATCTTCACGGAACTTTCTCTTACGAGCACCACCGGTAATCTTGCACTGTCAGCGCGATGAACGGCGATGTGCCACGTTAATTTCGGCGCGCATGACAAGATCATCACCCGTCGTTTCCGAGTAATGTCTAACTCGTCGTGCCGTGACAGATTCCCTTGTATCTTTATCAAATCAAATTAGCAGCACAATCATGGCATTAAACAAATTAATTCATTTACGTTGAATTTAATTTAATCCAATATCATATTTCTATGAAGTTCGAATACATGGATAAATCTCCATTTTAATCAAATCGACTATATTAATCATAATTTATCGGAACCAAGGACATGATTTATTAATGTGCGTTTACTTGCAACATTAATGTTGCAACATTTATATTGCAGAGCCTCCTAATTTAATTGATGACCGATGATTTGAGGAAAGTTATTCGAAAAGTCAATCAAGCTGCGCGGAAAAACGGAACTTTGATTTATTACTCTTCGTACGAAAGGCACATTCGATGTGATCAAATAAAAATCACACAGTTTTATCCAGCTAAACATCGTTACGCCGTAATTGTACACAGTATACATAGGAGTGGATGTTTGCCCCGTTACGCTCGTGATCAAGAGGCAGTAGGCCTCTCTGCGAAGGACCCTAGTTAATACAGATCGATAAAGTTACCCCATGAACTCGACCCTTTTCCCATCCTTATTTCCAACTCGTACAGAGGAGAAATGTGCTAACCCAGTCTCCGATACGGAGACTTACCTATTTTCATTTCTGCCCACTTCCCTGTCTATCTCTCCACCACACATACGTTCACAATAACGTTTCCCGTTTCTTCCAGCCGTCTATCCTATCCACCCCTTCTTGTTGCATTAGCTGGTCGATGGTATGTATATTCAGTTGATGGGGTACATGCACGCGTACATACACGCACGGTGTGTACGCAACGGTGACTCATAGACCGAGAATCCACTTTGTCCTATTGGTCCCTCTGTACGTTCCAGTCTCCCCTACTGACGACCGTCTGTTGCAACGTGTTGTATGAGAGATACAACAGCAGTTCTCGCGTTGAATTCGACGTGACAGCTTCGCGGATAATGACAAATTCAGGAGGGAAAGGCACCGTTTGGATCTTGAATAATAATTGAATTAAGAGCAGTTGCTCCGATGTAATCGCTTGGAGACTTTCGTGAAGTTAATCTTCTCCCCCCGTTTGTGCTACAACTATAATTGAAAGGGGACTTACAGATCACTAGACTGGACCACCTATTTAATTCGTATTGTTTGTGCAACCGAATTCTAAAATAAAATATATTGCACGAATAAAAAATTCTACTTTCGCTTTAATGTTACATCGCTCGCATTATCATACACAGATGACAAAGGCCTACGAAAATAGTATAAATGAATTTCGTTCGAAGAATAATGTTAATGGAAATGCCCAACACCTAGTAAACGGTAAAACATATCGTGGCTTATCGAGAAAAAAAATTGCATTCGCACTATCGTCGAGAATATTTTCGGGGAGCACAAATGGGAAAATCGATTAACCCCATGATTACACCCTTAACAAACGAATTTTCCACGCGCCATGTATTTTTCGGCCAGATGTCTCGAATCCGTGCTATTGGGCGGACGCCTAATTTTCCTCATCGTTCGAAAGCATGCAAGCGAAAAGCATTCAAATGTAACTCAGGCATTGTATTATTGGAGAAGAGAACGTCAAAATAATCTGCTTGTTCAATCTATTTTCTATCGTAATAAAAAATTTACGATAAAATTCGATAAAACTGTCCAGTAACTCAAAACAAATCTACAATCGGGCAGACAGATGGATTAATGTTTCATAAAGGACAAACTTAGTTCGTCTCTCATTATCGATCATTTTCTCGGGAGAACAGATAAAAATAAAATTATTTATGATTTTGTAAAAGGCAACTCATAAGACTGCAATGATAGAAACCTATTGCGATGAAAATGTAATTTTAAACTCACGCGACAAATGTTTTTGACATTTTTGAATTTCAAATTGATGAAACGACGATGGACTTGAGTTTGCAAAGTCTTGCTGCGGACATTTCCCAACGTGTCGTACAATATTATCAGGATAATAGAACTTCCCGATTCGAGACTGGAACCAGAAACTTAGATTGGAGAAAACATTTTTTTTGTCTACTATATTAAGAATTATCATGGGAAAAATTATAATTTTTTTCTGCAGAAGAGATAAAAATGACTGGTATCAGAGAAAAAAAGAGAGAAAGAAAGAGAGAAAAATTGTGCAAATATATTTACACACTTTCATAATCTTAAGAACTTTAAAAGACGAAAGATTTGATTTAAACATATAGCCCGTCATATGAGTCTGGTATTCTTGCGTCTCGTGTATATGTTTGTGTATAAAAGTTACAAGCTCATTCTTAACATAATTTTCATCGCAAATTCAGCACCACGTTGAAACTCGGAATTTTCTTGTCTCGACATAATCGCGCATACAACCTTGGAAGTATCTAACAGCTATGCAAGATGACGCATCGCTTCGAGAATTTCCGCTGCAGTGCAGCGTCACGATATTTTCTTTTTACTCAACGTTGTAATAATAAAAAGGAACAATCGAATAATAATTCAGTCGATAAGAATTTTAATCTTGGCGGGAGGCACGAGAAAGAAAGAAAAGAAAAATTAGAGGTGCTTAAACTTTTTTGAAAATATGGCACGTTTCTAAGAAATTTTTCAATGAGAAAAATATCTCAATGAGATAAAAATGATTGGTATCATTAATGTTCTGTGAAGAATTGATATTTTTAGACAAACAATGTCATTCCATGATTTTAGAAAAATCAATATTCTGAAGTTATGAACCAAGTTATACGTAACATCCTTTTTTTTTCACGAATATATAACAGAATATCGTATTCTATCAATCCCAAGTTGTCGCAAAGTGAGATTGTTTCAACAGTTTTACTGAGATGGCAATAAGGTTATCAACTTTTGACTCGGATCGTCAGGTTTACAGGAATCTGGTTAACAAGTCGAATCAGACGTTATGTGTCTCATTTTTAAACATATTCAATTAATAAAATAATGAATTTACATAATGAGAGAAAATTTATAAACAACATTGATTGAGTTCAGCGACATATCTCCATTTTACAAGGACTAATTTCATTCATAAGGGCATTTAACTCTAAATTACTCTTATATCATAAATTTTCTTGCTAAAATAGTTTTATCACTTAACATAACAAACTCTTATATATATTTAAAAATATATATATATTTCGTTTTAATAAATATTAAACGTTCTTTTACTTTAACATCTTATTAAATATGTTAAATGTTTTAATAAAATATTTCTAAACGAACGTTAAGTGCAATATGTATAAAACATGGTTTAATTTTGTGTTTAATAATAATGTATTTTATATTAAATAACACAGTAATTTATTATTTTACTCAACCAAGCTCTGTTTTCAAAATTAATTGCTTGAAAAATATTGTAAGTAACTTTTTATTAAATTTTGTATTTAATTTTATAATCACTATTACCACATTTTGTCCACATTAAATTCCAAAAGAGAAAAAAAATCTAGTTTTTGGATTTGACAATCCAAGGCGGAAAGCACGCGGACGACATTGAGTCTGTCCTTCGTTACGCACAAGAGGGACACGAAAAGAGACAACCTTCGGGTCGCACCCGTTGCACATGAGATTTATTTTTAGATGCCATTAAAAAGCCCAGCTAGGTATCCTGGCCGTGTCACGCGCCAAGAACTCGTTTCGAGTTCACTCGCGCAAGGCGCGCACACCTCGGGCCCTACGAATAAATTATATCCATGCATGTGTTGTGCCGTGCATTGTGGCGTCAGCTGCATCTAAACAAGGAAAAAAAAATTCTTTCTTCAGATATTTATAAACGCGTACTACCATACTATGATCACCGATCTGTGTCTCTTTCAGCAAGAAGCCAGCATGATTCATTCAGATCTGAAGAGATCTTCCGAAGGCGAATTGAGATCTTGAAGAAACCGCACATGGGATACGCTATATCGAAGAATCGATTTCCACGTGACTTGGACGATTAAATATGCACGGTAAAAGCGAACTTGTCTCATGTTCGTTCGCACGCGCGCGGCAATCGTATTTATCTCAATCGGTTTCGCGCTTTCAATATTAGCCATCCACGAACGCGCCCGAATGTTCCGCGCAGTTTCATTCGGATTTAGCAATTTCCTGCGACGATATCCTTTTATTTCAATCGGAACGCTGGGAAATTCCAGCTGCGCCATGTGGGCCGGATGCGATGAAAGACCACACGCGTAAAGAATCATTTAGCGAGCTAAATGCCTGGCAACGTGATCGCTCGTTGATTGCGCGCGATACATTTATAGATTTATCGACAAGCTTTATGTAACAAGCTAATGATCGGGAATGTCACAAAACCTCCACACAGCAAATGCGACGTAAGTCGCATAAAAACTAAAACTTTTGCATTTTATTTTGTTATCAATCGTGGAAACGAGTGTTCGATCCGTTCGATCCGCAAAAGTGAGTACATGTTTGGAAATTATGTACCAAATTATGTACTCTTGTAGAAAAAAATTAATTTTTTAGGATTTTATATATTTTCTTGACCAATTGCTGTAATATATTTCGCATATAATAATATTTGATGCGTATACATTAGATTATCCACTCGGAGAGAGGGGGGGGAGGAGAAGAGAGGGGAGGAATGACGGTCCCCCAATGTCAGTCGCACGATCATTCCCAATTGCCGTAGGAGAACCATTAAGATCACGTGTTTGTACGTAGTTGAACGTAAATCCAAAATTCCTGCAAACGACATGTCGCATGACTCTAAATAACCTTCCTCCTCTGTCCAGAATATATATATATATATATATATATATATATATATATATAGAGAGAGAGAGAGAGAGAGAGAGAGCGATGAAAATCTTAATCTCTCCAACAAATTTACGACAAAATTAACACCAACACATCGTGCCTAGTTGATAAAACACATGTCTATACATATCTAAATAAGTAATTTTTAAGTAATTTTAAAAGTAATCTCACCAATTTACCAAATAATAGCGTAAAGATACAATATATTTGCAATAAAAGATTTCTTATATTAAAACAATTAACAAATTACAAATGGATGGATTTAGGAATCGGCGCTGTAATAATTACGCGCTTATTTTGTTTGATCTAAAACAATCCTCTGTAATATATTTATTTGTCGAACGTTTCGGCTAACTTTTAGCCTTCATCAGCGAATGTATTACAAAAATCCATAAAAAATCTTCATCCTGTGGTTACACTTCGACATCAAATTTCCCATAATCAGTTAATAAATTGGATATTTCGATATCAATGATATTTGACCTCAGGAGTATGTCAAATACAAATTAGTCCTAACATCATAGTTGTTGTAACGCAAATTCTTTTTCTTGTGAATTAAAATTTAAGATAAAATGACGATAATTAAATAAATATAATATATATTGTGTAAGTTATATTGCGGTTGCAGTGTCAATCGTCGGAATTTTTGTATATTGTATATATTATTGATGTAAAACTTGATAACAAAACTTTCTCATTCCAATGTTGATTGAAATGTTGATATAATCAGAATATTGGACAAAATTTCATTGTTACAGACTATCGTTTACTACACAATATGATCCATTTCGAGCCACGAGCACTGATGAAAGCGTGTTAAATATAACATATCGCAGGCTATAAAATTATTCTCTCGATGACGATCCCTGTTTATTAATCTATAAAAATTGGATTACGTCTTTATATATATATATATATATATATAAACAAAGTTTGCACGACACAGCGCACCTGCTGGCCAAATAGCTGCAAAAACCAGACATGAATATTATAACGAAGTATATATAAATTGCGTTCTAAAGCGGATATTATTCATTCCATCAGTTAAAATCTGATCGACATACTTCGATTTTTTTTTAATCTGTTTTCATCTTCGTCTTTGTGCTAATATATTGCATATGAGTGTATATCTATAATGTGTGAGTGTATATCTATAATGCCGTGCTCTGACTTTTATATTATTACGTGTTTTGAAAACAACTTCTTTTGCTCCACTTTTAGATCATAATCGATCTTTTCAAATATTTCCATGTATTTTGAGTACATTTTATCCCAGTTTCTTCCTTTTTTTTACTTCTATCTATATTGTAGCACCTAAATTATTTCTTTTGAAATTTTTGCATATTTCGATCCGTTGCGTTTAAATTAGTGATTATCGATAAAAGATGAGGTTTCTCGATTATTATTCGAATCTCGTCTTTTTCCACTCGGTAATTCTCTTTTAAAAATGTTGAAAAAGTATATTTTAATAATATAGTGTTTAATGTTTCTCCAGCGTGAATTACGGGTGGAAAAATCAATAGTTTCATCCTTCACTGTGCAATCTATATGACGACTAAACTAATAGCTCAAACTTTCTCTTCTCTGTTTACGGAAACAATGCTCGTCGCTCTTTGCAAGTAAATATTGTTTATTATAAAGACAGATATTTTCTGAAATTTCGTGAATAGATCTACATCGCGTTGGTAGACAAAACCTGTCAGACTTGTTAGCAAGTTTACCGAAAGTTTAAAAAAAATGTACCAAAAACTAGACATGCAATTGTACTAAAAACAATATCGACCTGACAATGTAATTAAGACGAGACGTAATAAATGTTTATCATGATTCATCATGTGAAAGACGTAACAAAAAAAAATATAGCTAAGTCGTCGCATGCATATAATAAACTATATTATACTCTCGCTTCGTCGAATTGAACCATGAAGTTACGATGAAGTTTTCAATAGAACGAAGGAAAAGTGCATATTCCGTCACCGTCAGTATTGTTATCTGCTGACTTAATTTATACCTCGGTACAACATCGAAGTACCGAGTTTTCGCAAGAGCGGACTCTCTCGCGTTAGATTATCCGATGAATAATTTTGCCCATCGGCGACGGTAATTATTCCCTGTGGACTAAAAACGTAAAGAGCGCATAGCCGGAATAAAAGCATCCGCTGGATATTTCGAGCCAATTATCCTGAGTAGCGACCGGGTGGACGTCGGGCTGTCGCAAATCCATTTTGAGGCGGGTTAATTGTGCCGTATTGACGCGCTCGGTCGCTTCGCGTCGCGAAGAATAGACACTCGCAGGGAAAACTGTCACCGTCTCGTACTGAGAATTTACAGTCCATTCCTGGATATAATTAAGCGTAGTGAGATAATATATTAATGCGCAGAAAACGATTCGAGATGCTAATTGAAACTTCTGCATTCGCACGGTTAGGAAGATAAAGGAAAGGGATAGGCTTTCCCAAAATCACACGCAAACTTTTCGGTCCAGCGATCCCTGAAAAAATAAAAGACTCGGCGACGCTCGGTTTTTCACTATCGTCACCGACGCAATTCAATTTCGGCGTCGATTCGTGTTTTTGTCATGTTCTCGCGTATATTTTTATAAAAATGTTCTCCAGTAGATAACGTTGCTCACATTCATGTTATTTTTTCCCTTCCTTTTTTATATATTTTTTATTTGGTCCGCAACCGGCCGTTAGATACCGCAATTTTATATGCGGATTTACGTTTCGCTTGATCTTTTATGCGACATGTGAAAATCGCTCAAATGATGAAAGCGCAATGAAAGAGCTGCTGAACACTATTTTTTTGTCACGAATCATCGATAAGATATTTCAAATATTTCGATTTTTTGTAATTAATACCAACGCCACGTTCTATGTAAATACTACATACATCGTACCGATTTTACTAGCAATTAAGTTGGCTGTGATCTCGAGTAATTATTTAATCACATGTTTTTTGCTGTTCTCCATTGCCCGATCGTCGCATGATAAATGTTGATTGTGCATTAATAAATAACACGTCAGGGATACATAAACACATGTATAATAAATAAATGAATAAATAAATAAAAATTTTTTGAAATAATATCAAAAAAAGTTGAGTTCATATATTTGCGTTATAAAATATATATATATATATATATAGATCTATATATATACATCTAAGTTTCTCTTATAAGAAAAACCGTCATTTAAATCATAGTACATTAATAAATAAACATTCTGAACGCTTTTAGTTACGGATAAATATTGATTGTACATTAATATATAATGCACATAAATACGTATATAATAAATAAATATAAAAATTACTTTGCAATAATACAAAAAAAAATTTAGACAGTTCAGATATAGATTTTACTTCATAAAATCTACATCTAAGTTTCTCTCATAGAGAAAATCGACATTTAAATCACTCTGTATTAATGAACGAACATTCTGAATGTTTCTCGTTATTCGGATGACGTCGGAGGTTATGTATAGCGTATCCCACCTATTTGTGCCACGCAGATGAAGAGTTCGATCATTCAGAGATATTTAAAAGCGCGTGTTCCGTGTCTGGTAGCTCCGTCTCATTCCGTATCCTTCAAACCATTTCTTTTCCCTTCGCGAAAGGCTCTTCGTTCTCGTCATCGCGCGCGACTACGGCGATGAACAAAGAACCAACTTGATCAGCCGTCATGCGCTTCTTCGTATACGGCGAACAAATATACGTCATTAAAGAAGGCATGCATTTTTTTTTCACGCACACGCATCGAGAGATAACGACGCGTGTTTCATAGATGATGAAATAAAAACGAACGATATTTAATCGTTTCTTAATGAATCATATAATAGTTTACATATAGAGCTGATTCTACCGCTTCTCTTTAAATCGGCGTCTAAAATGAGATTTTAAGGTATAAAACCGTGTAAAACTTAAGCTTTAAGCCGTAAAAAATTGTCTCATTATAGTCGTATTTGAGGAAAATAATCGATTATGATTGGTCAATTTCTTATGGTTTTTTTATGCCTTCAAATCTCATTGTATATTAGCCGCTTAACACATACGAATTACGTCGTAGCTTGTCGGATGATGCAGCTCCCGTTTTACTCGAGCTTTTTACGACGTGACGACTGCTTAATGAGACTTCTGGCTCGTGCTCTCGTATACAAACCCGGCAACTTTCAATATTTAGCAAATACCATGAGCGCACGCTCGTCGTCTTTCAATAATCTCTCTGCCGCGTTTTAGGCAGCGTATGCGAGCGTGTTACGCATCCAGCTCGTTGGTATGCGTGCGCACCATCTACGAATCCGGTTTGTATCCAAACCGCTTAAAAAGGTGTCCCAAATAAATCTCGATTATCTACGATGCAAGGAAAAAAAATAGGGATTTACAGGCAATTTGACGGACCGGATATTGATGCTCTAACGATGAGCGCCAGCTATTGCCGCTTTCCTTCAAGCGCCTGTACGTATTCAATATCAAAGGCTCTCTTTGTCTCTCTCTCTCTCTCTCTCTCTCTCTCTCTCTCTCTCTCTCGCTTTCTCTTTCCGTGTATGAAATCGTCCCCGAGAGCTACCGGAAAAGTATTCATGCCCGTGTGAAGTTTTTATCGGCACTGTACGTGCCCGGCGTGATCGTTCGATTCGTTCGCACCCGATAAAAATCCGCGCGCCAGATAAAGGACGGTGTCATTTCATACGCTCGTGATAATCCGTTACAAACTGCGTCAAGCACGATCATTCTAATAGTTTAACTCGCAGAGAAAAAAGATATGCAAAAAAAAAAAGCCCTTGTACCGAAATGCAAATTCCAACGTTTTGGTATGGGTTTTGTTGTGTCCAATCGATATTAAAATACAATCGTAGAATCCTATAGGCTGAAATTTGGTTTAGTTTTCGGGTACAGACGACCATGCCAAAAACGAATTTCTGAATCCGGTTTTTATTGTGAATATCTATGCTCTCGATGCACCGCACGCAACAATGAAAAATCGTGATTGAGTTGCGTGTGGAGTTTAATAATTCAAAGATTTAAAATAAAAACGGACTAAATGTTACGAACAATATCAAGGTTTATGAAATGTTTTCCGCGTGACAAATATTTTCCCGAAGTTTTCTATGTTTTAACACTCTTGACCCAACTTTCGCTTTAATCTTATTTGTTTAAAAATAAAAATTGATATTAAAAGTCTGGATTGCATAATTAATAACAATAAATTAATAAAAAATGCAATTATATAATTTTAATACTTCAGTTAATAATAATTAGTGATATCAGACACATCAGCGATATCTGTCATAATTATTTTTTAAACTCTAATAATTACGATATTTATTCATTCTTCAAATTGTTTTCAAGATCTCTTTAGCTTATTTCGCTCTCTTTCATTCTTGTCTATTAAAAAATAAAATAGGCATCTTTATACCTAAAAAATAATTTAACATCATGTAAACTCTTACTATAATTAATAACATAACATTCTTTCATTCAAATAATATTTGATTTATATTCTATGTTTATTATATAAATTTAAACACAGTTGTATGTGTGTTTTTTTATTTTTTTTTTTTTAGCAAGATGTTATCTTTTAATTGTTATTTTATTTATCTCTCTTTATAATTATTGAATATTGTTTTTACTATGCAATTTCATGTACTCCATATCTAATACTTGCGCAACTATTTTTGCTATTAAAACATTGATCCCGCCAAAAAATTTTTGTCAGATCATCGAAAGTGCTGAAAAAATCACAGTTGAATGATCACAGTTACGTGGACACCTTGTATAATAATATATTTCATATTTTATAAAATGATTATTTTATAAAACGCATTTCACAATCAATGTTATCAATTACCATCAAAACTAGGCGTGAATATAAGGATACATATCCCGAATAGAGGATATGACTATACAAAAGATCGCGCAGCCGCGGAAATGAACGAAAATTAGCATAATAATTAAGCCTGCAACATGCCGGCGCGTATGCGCCGATGATAATTATGATCTAGTAACCTGTATTATGAGATATACAGTGTGGGTCAATATATAATAGATGCAGGATAATCGCCGTGGCATGCGATGTCGAATACTATTTCGATCATGCAATGTAATAATTTCCACTAGACGAATATGCATCCTAGTTGGTATCAAAAGGCCATAATAATTCGCAGGATTAATAAGTTTAACAAGTTATCTCGAGATTATCTGTATTAAATTACCAATTGATATGTATAATAACAGCCCATCCTACTCAGTTTATCTCACGCAGCAATAAAAATAGTTAAAAACCGCTGTCACGTAAATAATATTATGTCGCATGGAATGCTAGAGATCTAGGTTCGACTCCCGACCGAGGTATATTTTTCGCAATAAGAATTAATTATTTATAGATTTTAATATGTCATTCAATGTTATTAAGATAGGATGCGAAAGAGCATCAAATTGTTAAATTGTATCGAAAAATCATTTCGGTGAGCAGACTTAAAGGATTACATACATATAAATTTACATAGAATTATACAAGTACTTAAAATCCAACTATAGACCGTTAAAGGCATTTATTTCTATTGTGTTCTCACACATATGATCGGATAAGATTTAGTATTTAAAATTAAATAATATTATTTTACAATACAAACTATCATTTCAATATTATTTTATAATTTCGCTTTTGCATAAAAAATGAGAGTTGATATCAAAGATGGGGAATACTTCAGCGATTACGTTCAAATATAGATCGTCCTTTTAATCGCATATAAGATTTTAATGTACAATTAATAGCTTAAGATCAAAATGTAACTCACATTGCAAACAGCCACGCCCACTTTTAATATAGTTTTTCAACTTTATCTTCTTCTAGTTCTAAAAATTTAAAAAAGATGAAGACAAATTAAACCGAGTTAAAGTCAATCTACATTGATAGAAACGGGCAACAGTCGACTTCATGCAATTTCATGACTCACGTCAGTTGATAAGTACGAAGCAAACGGTTCGAGGCGAGATATACGATACGATACGCTACGCTTTAAAACATGAGGTCACACAAGTCGCGAAATAGTACATTGGCCACATCACAGCTCAACTCTATCATGACTGTTCCTTTATTCGAGATAAGTGTCAAGAGCGATCGCTAATGGTAAATATTTAAATAAGCGCGTCTGCCTCTTTCGCTCTCATCCTGTCACTCACTTTGAAGCTCACCGACATCAGCCTTTGTTCCCGTTTCACTATATTCTCTGCTTGAAATTCCTGACACAGAGAAAGGAGAGGGAAGAGAGAGGGAGGATGCGATGTAATCCGGTCAGTTATTAAAGTCGTCCTAACTTCATATTCGTAGAATGCAGAAATCATACTCATTCGACAGACAAAATTAACAAATTTCTAATAAAGAGTACGATAAGAACTCATTGATAAGTAGATGTATACCAGCGGCAAAATTTTGCGAATTGTTTTGACGGCAGAAAGGGTATTACGAAACTGTTACCGTAATCACTCGCCAGGAGATTTACTCGCGAGGCTTATTTTAATTATTATTTCGTCCCAATAGGAACTCAATCTCGAGCTGAATGAAACTGTGTCGCGCGCGTGCGTTTCATCTTCCACGGCACTCGCTGGGCGGAACTAAATAAACAAAAGAACTAATACCGAGTGAACGCGCCACCTGGAAATCGGATTGGACGAAATTCAATTAAGACTGGAGGAAAATTCTCCAGCGCGTTAAACGCGCGATGAATCCGTAGATCGTTTCGCACGATTCGATGGAATATTCCGAGGACGTATCGGCCGTATTTTCGCTTCTCAGATCAGATTTATACTTCAAAGTAGAATCTGCGAGCGGATCTGCAGCATTCGCGAATTCAAGCTTATTACGTGCAAGATTGAGTATATAAGAGAAAGAAAAAAGAAATATATAATACATGCTTGTTGCTGCGAGCGGCTTTCAAGCTGTTCTCTGACAATTAATCGAATTACTCTGCAATTTACAATGGCCTACCTATAGGCCCAACGGGAGAATATAGCGATCTAATACCACCACTGTCACATACTGTCTCTTGCTAGCGAGAAAGCTATTCTAGCTACTTACATTAATGAGTTAGTGGCTAACTTAGCCACCTACGAGCAGTCGCACACGCACGACTACCGACGCGTCTTATATGTCGCGCCAGGTGTTATGGGTTTCCATTATACACCTGAGTGTGTGTGACTACATAGAGATGTATATAAAATACACACACAAGGTTCGATTATATGCATGAAGCATAACACCTGGGAGTGCATGTATAGAGTAGAATTTAGTCATGAGTACACGCGTGTAGTCTGCATGTAGTATTAAGGCAAGTGACTTCGGCGCATGACTTCGTAGTACACCAATCTCCATTACTTTAGCTCATTACTGCTCGCAGTGTGGCGTATTATTACCTTCCGCTAAGACGACATATCGTCTTACCGTCTTCCTCTTTTTCGTTCCCGCGACAGTCCGAAAATTATCTAATCTTTTGCTCGGCAGAAATCCGCCGTTTTCCTTTCCTTTCCTGTCCTATCCTTGTATGGCTCGAAAAAGCACTCCCAGGCAAGATTGTAAGTCTTTTCCTTCGTCTGCAATGTCGCCTCGTAGACCCATTTGAGAAATAAACGTTGTTAATGATAATAATAAAAGTACAAAGTGTTTGGCGAAACTCGCATCAAACTTAAGAATCTACGGAAGAGAGAAATGCAGAGTCTTTCTCTTAAAATTCGCCATTCGTTGTTACTCGGGCGAACGTTATTGCGATCGTTAAAATGACTGCGACGGCGATCTTAGATCAATTTTATGCTCCGAGTGTGCTCACCGTTTGTAACGAGGCCCTAGCACCGACAACGACCGCACCTGAAGTGCATCACATGGGTTTCTCACGAACACGACGGCCCTTTGTTCGCCATTCTCACATTATGGCGCAAGGGACAATTAAGCGAATCCCTTACGTCCATCGAGGGTGATCCAAATGGGGGCGGAATGTAGGTTCGATTGTGCAAGAATCAAAGAGCAAGTCCCGCGATTTTTTTTTACACTGCATTCCATTTTAATGCGTCGCACCGAGGGAGATTTTTACATTCATTACATTTGAACCGATGTAGTGTGTAGTAACAGGTGTACGGCTCCCCTTCCGAGACCGTCGACTCGTCCTAATTTATCATACTAAGAAATGACAGTATGGTAACGCCTCTTGTTTGATCATCGGGAAAAGCCCGTGTATAGAGGTGACATATAAATCCCGTACACAAGATGGGCGACACCTAGATAGAGTTATGATTGAAGTTTTTATTATGAATTTCATTAGTTATTCGCGCAAATTCCACAAAGCTCATAAATTATTTAATAAATCTTTTGAAAAATTATGGCAGATGAATCTTGAGACAAACATGGTCATAAATCAATAACAGAAATATTAAACGTGACATTAAGAAAATATTGGCAGATGTAATTACAATTGATGTACAGATGATGTCTTTTTTAGAGAAATACGAGCATGTAATCAATCAAAACTGACTACATTCAATCAAACAACGAGTCGACTACACGTTTTTAC
>Ga0157364_1001813_pt1 | contig 18904 bp, 9 predicted proteins | sample AttsexASBM2_FD_111476 | JGI IMG/M metagenome (GOLD analysis project Ga0157364, IMG submission 111476) | Fungus gardens microbial communities from leaf cutter ant in Ribeirão Preto, State of São Paulo, Brazil - Atta sexdens ASBM2 | ecosystem: Host-associated > Fungi > Mycelium > Unclassified ...
ATGAAAATCATTTTTCACATGATAATATGTATATAAAATGTAGTAATGTAATAAATTTTTAGTATTTTTTTTACATAGTAAAACTTATATCTATGCTTTCTAAATCTTTTAGAGTGAAAATTGAGCCAGGACTCTTTGGACTCAATTTAAAAAAAATTTTTTTTTTAATCTTTTTAAAAAAAGTGAAAAAAACTTTTCACACTACTTGAACAAGAGTGGCAGATTTTCATTCTTTTGGAGTAAAATTTAAAGGAATAAAATCTCACTCCTTTTTTGGAATAAGACTTCATTCCTTAGAATGACTTTTACTTTAAAAAAAAAAAAACTCCCATAAAGAGTGAAAATCTGTCATTCTTGTTCAAGAATAAAAATATTTCCACTTTTTCGAGACTGGCTCAATTTTTCAGTCTTTTTTTTTGGAGTGAGATATTTCACTCCAAAAAATTTTGAAAATAATAAATATCAGTTTATTATCTAATATACTAAAAATGTATATAAATTAATTAAAATAATTCTTTTATTACGGAAGAGCAGAAGAGGATAAATTATGCAACCGGTACAAAAAAATCAAATTTTAAATTATACTAATTACAAATTAAGCTTCTATACATTATGTGCAATTATCTTTCAAAAGCTCGAAGCACCGAGCATTAACGGGTAGAAAGCAGGCAAGGACGCTCATCTCATAGGAGTAACAACACGGAAGGTCTGCTTGCTCGTTTCTACCGTGTAGCTTATATATATATCCATAACGATTGAACAGACTTGTCCGAGCGTAAATATAACGATAATGCAACGCCCAGCTCGCGTCCGGCTCTATCTCTCGCTTCCTTCGTCTCTCTTTCTCCCACTTTCTCTTCCTCCTTCCTTCTCACTCGCTTTTACGCCCTTTGCCACCCACCGACTCTCTGCTTTTGTCTCTCCATCGATTCGTGCACTCGCCATTATTATAGAGAGATAATGCCCCTATACTCGACGCTGTGCAGATTGGCGAGACTGCTCGTATGAAATGTGCAAAAGCTCTAGGCAGAAAAAAGTGAAGAATGAGAATTGTGTCGAGTGTTCTGTCTTTTATATGCCATCTAATATAAAATAGCAATTACATGTTTTTTTATTTTATCATTTATTCGAATTATCTGTTTCTAAACATAAGCAGAAAAACGTTTATTATGTCTAACTACAATATATACAGTAAATGCAAAAAGTATTCGTATAATATATACAGAGACATCTTTTTAAAAAATTTTTATTTTTAGAAAATAATTATTAATTAGCAACAAAGAATAAAATGAATTTTTCAAAATTATTTTACTTACAAAGATATGTAAAAATTAAAATATAATATCTCAATAATAAGTAAAATAAAAATTGTATAAATATTATTTGGACAAAAAAATTATTTGTACAGTTGAGAAATTTAATTTCTAAAATCACGAATACGGTTACTTTTGTAGCTTTTTTGTTTACATTAAAATAGAACATGCTCATTATATTAAATTGCTAATTAATGTTTACTTTCTTTATAATATTTTGTAAAAATTTCTGCTGTATGAATACTTTGCGTTCACTTATATATGTGTATTAAGTATAAATACACATATTATACAAATGTGTGTAAAATAAAATTATTTTACTCATTTATTCACTTGGGATCGATTTACCTGTGTCAGTACAAATTACTGTGTATATTACGCTGATATATGCGCCAATATTGCAAATATTAATGTTCGATACTCCGGTGTATACCTATATAGCAATTTGTAGGGAAAGTGTCAACTATTTACCATAAGTATTCGTATTAGCTACGTTAATTGTGTAGTTTGCGTCTCCATCCAATTCGGTTGCTCTGCGAATATTGTCGCGAATATGGCGAACGATAGGTCAAAAGGCAATCGAACCGATAACATTGTCGAGCAATTGTTATAACTCTTCCAATAATCGATACTTTTAGCAAACTGACAGCAACAATATGCTGACAACTTGCAAACGTTTATCACGTATAAATGTGCGTAAAATTTGTTGCGGCATATAAAACATATGTCGACGCAGCCGATGAATCGTTCGCAGATCAATGCGCCTTCATGAAAATTTCAGAATGAAAAGTGCGCCGAGAACACTGAAACTTTCATACGCGACGAACGCGAAATTTACGCGGCAGCTTTATACGTATGTACACACGCTCACGTGCATCGAAAATGTGGATCAAAAGATTAGAAGTGACTGTTATATCATCGCAAGACTCCATCACCACGACATTGAATATTCCATTAAAACTGTGGGCACGATTTTTTTTTGGATATGTTGTTAAAATAACCGAACAAATTGAACCAATTGAATTTTTTAAATTGATCACGAATTCATCACTTCTAAAATCAAAAAACTATATAACATAAAAAAAATAACAAAATAGTAATTCAAATTTATTCTATATCGTATAAAAAAAGCTAATTATATTAAAAATATATAATATAATTTATAAATACATCTAAAAATATTTTGAAACCTAATCTTTTCTTTATCTTTTATCTTTATCTTTTAAAGTTATTTCGAAATTTGTTTTCTGACATCTTTATATTCTATATTTTTTATTAATGCTTATTTTTTTACAAATATATAATCCAAAGAAATACAGAAACTTTTTATTTCTTTTTCGCAAGCACGAACTTATCTGATATATATATCGAAAGAATTGGCGTGACTTTTCTTCGCGTAACTGCAGTATCGATTCGAGTTTATTGATTATGTAACTAGAGTTGTTTGTCAATTGAAAATCGAAAGTGTTTTTATATATTGCATAAATATTATCTAGCATTCTTAAAATTCATTCAATTCACCGACAAGAAAAGCGCAGATGATAAATAATGAAAAAGCAACATGTCAATGAATTTCTAACAGTAACACGTTGCCATTATTGTCAAATCTCTGCAAGATTTGCGAAAAGAAAATACAAACATTCAAAGACTTCAATGGAGATTTCTGGCGTCTCTTCGATGACAACAAAAATGACAAGTCAAGTATGGCTCATTCGATCCGGAGATCGGTATATGACTGTTCGCTCGATTTCCCACGATCACGTTCCACGATCGCATTCGCGTTCGCTCTTTTTTGCCATTCGGAAATGCAAAATGCCGCCATATGCAATTGCGGGCGATACAGTCGTGTTTGAAGAATGTCGATTTCCCCATGTCGCGTACATATGTCATAACATATATATAAAAGCATTGTTGCTCGTGCGAAGAAAGAAAGAGAAAGAATTCTTTTGCGGACCGAATGACACGCCAATGTATCCATTTTTCTCTCCTACACCATCATCGCTAGATGGAGAAGGAACAGATAAACTGTACGGAATACATAGAGAAACGGCAAGGAGATAGCAAATCAAAAGAGAACATTAAAAGTTGTCGATGCGTTAGTCGTGCACAGCAACGTGGTCGTTGCCAGAAAAGATTCCCCCGGGATTCTATAGGAGATACGGCGAGAAGCGGCGACGAGGATGGGAAGCCATTTCGCTCATCTGCCGAGTCATAAAGCAGATACTACGTTCTATTCTCGAAAATACATAAATCTTGCCCAGCGGCCTGATGTAATGCAGGAGAAATGAGTCCTCACGCGTAAAATAAATGATCGGATCAGCCATCGTTTCCGAAGAAAACGTTAGTCCCATGAACGAGAAAGAAGAAGAGATATAAGGATTTCTAATGTTGAATGAATCTTTAGAACATAATGACAATAATAAAATCGATGTTCCGTCACGATATGCATCTCTAAGCGTATTTATAACCACGTGGTGGTTGTAAATGCGGATTGATTGAACGTTCGATAAATCGTGTCAATAAAATTATATAGATTATATCATGACTTATGTTCATGAACTATAATCTTGATTTAACTTACTCTTTATCTTTTTCTAATTCTTCAAAATAAAAAAAGATAAAAAATAAGTTAAACGAAAATTAAAGTTAATTTACATTGATAGAAATGGGCGTTAAGCATTATGATCGATCAGATAACGTGTTCAATCAAGTAATATGCAACTAATTTGAAAATATCCATAAATGCATATGAAAAATATAATAATTTTATTTAAAATTTTCAATGTATAAAAGACAATTCTTTAAATGAAACATAGCCATTTTATCAAAAATTTCCAAATGATTAATATTTTTGTTATTTCAGTTAACTAAATCGTGGCTGATTAAAATAACTTAATAACTTAATAATTTGATAACTATTAAGTTAAATATTATAAAATATATTATTGTTTTTGCTAGACATCATTTCATTCGTTGATTAACGTTATAATAAAATCAATCTGGTTAGGTAATATACATTACACGATAAATCATAATTATTAATATCAATATCCAATTACAAACAACAAATATTGAAGACTTATCAAGTTCCATACTGTATTCTATCTAACTAATAATACAACATCTCTCATACTTTAATATCACAAATTAATATATTAAAATAAAATTAGCCAGACAATGTGCAATCAATATTACACTAATCAAGATAAGAAGATAAAATTAATCTTTCCTTACTTTTCATATCTTATTTTAAAAGCAATGATACATAATGTACTTATAGATTTGTGATAAATTTATTTCTCGTTCTCTTGTTTTTTCATCGATACTTATTAGACATATCATTCATTTTAAATACTTATTGTTACATACTATTTCATTTTATTGTTCTCTCCCTCTCTCTCCCTCCCCCCCCCCTTTCCTTTTCTGACAAGGAAAACTCGTTTTTCATAAGTTGGTCGAAAATTCACGAATTTTTAGTGACGGACTTTTTATCAGCTCAGCGTTTCGAAGCGCCTATCGTACTCGTAAATCTCCTCGGCTGTCTGAAAGCACTTTTCTGCAGCACGCGCAAGTAACGTCCCGTTTATCAGCGCAAAGCGCAAGCATGACATTGCCGCAATCACTGACATCCCAACGCCCAAATGTTGGAAAGATAGCGTACTAAGAAGAAAAAGTGGAATCGCTATTTGGGACTTCCTTACGAATTACGAAGACAAATGCAATAAAACTACTTATTGACTACTCACTAAATTCTGCATTTACACTCGCTTTCTGATAGAGAACTGAGTTAAAATCGATCTTAAGATACAGTTATAAATAGCTTTTTGATCGAAACTAAAATAAATTTTTATTTTTCAAACACAATATAGGTTCAATTATTTTTTAAAAATAAATTAATTAATATCAGTCATTTAATTAAAAGAATTAAATAATTTAAATTTAACAATTAAAATTAAAATTGATTATTAAAGTAGATAATATAGCATATTTAAATACGAGAATTCATTTAAAAAATTTTATTGAAACAATTATTTATGAAACAGTATATTAACGACATTACATATATTTCTCACAATTTATTCATTTGAAATAGAAACAGAAGCGCGATAAATAATGTCTAACTGTCTAATGTATAATTGTCTAAGATCTTTGGAATGAAATTTAATTATAAAAAATGACAATTGAGCCAGTACTGAAAAAAAAAACTCAAATATTAAAAGTAAGATCTCAATCTTTAGAATTAGATATTCCACTCTAAAAATTTTAAAGAATTATGAATTATAAATTATTGTTTTACTTTAATATTCATGAACTACAGCTTCAATTGTAAAATTGAATCTTTAGTTTTAATTGTAAAATTATCTTTTTGCTTGAATTTACCTCAAATTATGTTTCTTTAATTTAAGTATATAATTTGAGATAAAATTATTATTGAATCTTAAGACAAGAGAATTTACTTTAATAAAGTTTACAAATCCTTAATCGCTTACTGCAATAATTTTGAGATACGATATACAATGCCGCTTGTATTTTCCAGTATTTCTCATAACCCCATTTGAAAAGTAACACGACAACACGCGGAACAGCTCTCATCGTTACCTGCTGACTTAAGTCTATACAAATACAGAGCGTATTGTGCAAACAAAGGCAAACATTAAAGCCTCATGCTAGGCTTCTCAGATGGAATATCAAATCTATTATAAAATAATTATTCTAAGTATATTCCTTTTTTTCTATTTCAAATTAATCATATTATATCAATAGTCAACATAATACTTCTTCCCGATTTTGCATGTAAATTCGACAATTCGTATACGTTATTTTGCGTTATCAATCTCAAAATAATTGATAAACTTGAATTAAAAATGTACAACGCTATTTCAGATATATTCAAAGCAATGCTAAGAAGATAAATGTAAAAAATTATAAAATAATGTCCCATTCTCTATCGTTCCAAATCCTACTTCGAATGAATAAATCGGAAAATATCGTCGACAATACGATTCGATGAGTAGCATCAATACTTATGAATCATATTTATGAATTTTTAATCCCAAGTAACAATCGTTTATCGTAATAACTATAAAATATAATAATACTTCGTGCTTTCTAGTCACAAGCACATGCAAACAATAACGATGACATACAGAAAGATTCTCATTTCAATTAGACATCGAACAGAACTAATCGTTCTTTTAAAATGGATTAATGAATCCATAAAACAAAGCGTAAAAGTCACAATTAACATATGAAAAGTAAAATACAAGAAATAAAATATTTAGCATACAAATATTTATTTCGTAACTATTAATATCATAGACTGTTACTGCGATATATGGCTTTGATATTTGTTTTGTATACCATGTGCCTTGTTATTATTCACATAGCAAAACTCAAACCGGTTCACGATGCTAACTACACCATATGTCGTAATATTATTCCTCGAAACACGGTCACAAGTATTAAACTATTAAAAGATGCAAAACAGACATTGTCATATGGTGCCATCTTATCTTGAATAAAAGTAACTTACTGATTTCGAAAAGATATCAGACAAGAAAATTATAAAACATTGCTTCAATAATTATATACTTCAGTAATTAGTACGTACAATCTTAATAAGTTTATTTGTAAATGTCGCTATATAGTATTGTGTTGCGTTAAGTGCAACAAAGAAGAGAAGACATTTCCCCAACAGAATAACTGTAGGATAAGTAATTCATTTTCAACTTGATCTTATGTCACTTGGGACAAAGAAATTTAATACGCAAGCATCCAATAACTATTTCATCGCGTATGTACGTAATACGGAGTGTTTCATAACAACTGTACAATATTTTAGTGTAGATTTCATTTTAGAGAGTTGATTATTTTACTTCACACAATCAATTAAACGCTCTATGTTCTGTACCAAAATATCACTATATTATATTGTATCTCGAAATATGAAACTTTATTCTCAGTATTTCGCTGACATGCTCTTTTTATAAGATTCACATTATGACTGCATGTCTAGATATGGTGATAGAAGATTTGGAAAGGAAAATATCGTGTATCGAGATGCGCATAAGAACAAACAATTGTAAGATAATTTGCACGATATTTCGATAAAAATGGAAACACAATTTCATATAATTTTATTATTGTTATATATAATTTCATTTATATATAAAAAATTGTGACATAATCGTACATTATTTTGTCATTGTTATAAACATTTATACATAAACGGAATTATAAGAATGACAAAATTATATAAAATTATGTCCAAATTTCTTTTCCAATTTGACAACTGAATTAACGCTTAAAACAATGCGACCATTCTCAATTTATTTGTCAATGCTCGATACAACTATTAGCATCAATGTCAATGTAATTAACTTAAATCAATGAAAATAATTCGCTATAGTTATTATGCGATAGAATGATAGATACGTTAAGCAACGAAAATTCACTCACAAAATTCACTCGACATCAAATAGACAATGAGGACAGTGTTACAATAGTAGTGAATAGTGTTTGGGATTTGAATGTCTATCACGGATTATTAATGAAGTCGCAAATATCAAAGATGTCGATTGTTTAAAAGCGATGACGTAAGCGCAAGATGAACTGTTTTGTGCTTCATTTAACTGTATTGCAACGCGACTTGACAGCGACAATGTCGATCATCACGTTATACTCAACCACAGACAAACTAGTAACAAGCACAATCATAGTTCATCTTGTTCTAATATTAGACATGTAGAAATATAACACAAAGATATTTTTATCACATAGGATTAATAAAAAAAATAATAACAGAAATTTAATTTTATCACAATCATATAATCAAATGAAAATGTAGTGTCGCGCGCGAAAATTTATCTTATTTTCTAAGTAACACGGCAGATTGTTTTCGAGAATAAGGAAAAAATAAAGAGCGTTTCGATTTTCGATATCGTTTAAAAATCATTCTTATTATTAGTTCTTAGAATATCCATCAAATCGACAATTTTCAAACTTTACATTGTTCAAAGCAAATATTTTTCTCTTACAACATTCTCTTATCCAATCGTAACAATGTGGGATTTTATAAACAGTCGTACCGTACAATTGGGAATACCACGGTCACACAATAACCTACGCTCTCGCTGATGCGTTAATATTCCAATAACATTGTTGTTTGCGCTCTTATCAAAAGCATGCAATTAATATATTCGCAAGTATGGATCGACGAGCACATTGTATTTCAACTCAACCGTGAATACGATTACTAATGTACGGAGAGAAGCCGCGACACGAAGTTGCTAAATTTCGAAATATCGATTATTAATTATTAATGTCGTTAACGTCAAAGACGCTAATTGTCTTAAACAGCGCCGTCAAACTTAGAGCCCCGAACTGTAATTCTAACTCTAAACTTACTGTCCTTGATTACGCACGCTAGAAATTGTAACAAGAATAACAAGGATTTCCAATTGTAATGAATGCAAAAATATTTTCTATAAAATATATATATCTTTATTTCTAGATGCAATGGCATATGCAATATTATTGTATTGATTTATCGAAACTTTTTTTTATTGAATCCTAAATAAATTTGTATGTTTAAGATTCAAATAAAATTGATAAGACTCAACTGAAACTGTGTAAAAACATTTTCGTCATTTTCAAATTTGATATCCATTTAATTTACTAAATCTAACGTAGGTATATTGTACACTATCGAGAGAATTTAATACATTTATACACAATTCAATGCATTTATCTCAATTCACACATATCCCACATGGCGAAAGAATAATATATACAACAGAGTTACGCAATACGATGTGCTCGTTGCAGAGGGATTTTTCGAAATATAAATCCTCGGGATGGATAAAACGTCGGCGCGATGATGCTCATAATTTCACGAAGCCGCGTATCGATTGCTCCCGGTTCGATGGTTTCGCGAAAACGAACGCGATCCGACGCCGAGCTCGGCTCACAAGCGTAATCTCTAATGCGTAATATCGCCCGTTCACGCCGGGATGAGCAACGCCAATAAAACGAGACTAGGCGCATCGGCATCGCAAACCGCCGCTGCATTGCGTTGCGTTGCGTTGCGTTGCGTTAGAGTGGCAGGCGGTCAATGATTTTGTAATCGTGATCGGTGAACGGTCGTGAAAAAAATTCACAATTTGATCAATTTTGCATCTGTCGTAACGGACGATAAAACGTCTGCCCTGCACACCACGAATTGAGTCGATAAACTGTGCGACAGAGAGCCACGAGGATTTATATGAGGTCCGTAATATTTTATAGCATATTTCCTACGTGACGATATTTTTTTCATGACTACAGTCAGAATAATGTATCAACGTTACAATCCCATCCAAAATGATTCTTTTTCTTCTCAAAGTAAGAAATCTAATCGGGAACTATCGTGACACGAGTGGGAAATCCAGAGGGACATTTTCGTTGGGACATTTTCACAATTTCATCATTAGATTTTTTTAAATAATTAATTATTATGATTAAAATGTACTGATATGATAGAGAATCTATCTACATTTTCATGCCAGAAATGGTTCTGTACACTATCTAGTGCTTTATAGTAAATAAAATACGAATATACTGTATTGTAGCCAATTTGCCTCAATAAATTGATATATATTATGATTTAAATTACTCCTATGAACTCTATATTAAATTCATGAAAGCGTCATATAAATAAAAAACAGATAGTACTTCGATATGTACTTCTTAGTAAAGATTGTATCTTTTAAAATTATTTTGTAATGATCAAATAGCAAAATGTTACAGAAAAATAAATTCAATTTATTTTAGGATTTAGATTTTAATAAAAATTACAGAAATATATAAAACATTTGGTCAGAATTAAGTTATAATTGGAATGTTCACACACACGGTACAGCAAGTCAAGCTTTTGCCGAAATTTCAACGTCCTTACATATGTCTGATTTTATCATAACAAATCATTTTATCATAACAAATTAGTCGAGGGATAAGCCACTAAGGGCAATTACGGTGTATAGATTTGAGGCATTACTAGACATTACTTAAGAAAATTGTTATAAATATAATAAGTAGCATGAATTACTAGGGCATTAATGGGTATTACCAGGGCATTAGTGGAAATTATTAGGGCGTTAAGGGGCATTATTAGGATATATAATGGGCATTATTGAGGCATTAGTGAACATAAAAATTGGGCATTAGTAGGCATTGGTATATACAATTTTGGTCAACGATTTATCTCTCGAAATTAATTATTACTCAAAATAACATGTATAGTAATACAGATACTTTTTTAACAATACGTCACTTAGATTTTTCTAAAGAACAAACTGAAAAATTAATAAGAAATGATGAAACACTCAAAAAACATTAATAAGAAGTGATAAAACACTCGAAAAATTTACCTCCCCTTGAATCAGATTTTTTTTATTGTACAGTACTCGTTTGAGGTTTAAATAAAACTTAGGGAGAAGTATCTATGTTACAAAAGAGATATTTTACGATAACTTTTCCATTGTTTCTTTCGCCATAAATACATAAATGGAACGCAATACCAACTTGCCAGCGAGTTTCGGTTTGTCCTATCTATCTTAACTATTATTCGATATCTATTTCTCAAAATCAAATATATGGCGAATATATATATTCGCAAGGGGTCAACATGTCGCTTTTATCATGACTATACGAACTGGACGAGGTGCTGCGAGGGAGACAATAATTTCTTATTTGGCTGTTATGTCGGAATCCAGGGAAAAATAGCGTGACGTTGTTACAAACGTGGCTATGCAAGTATTGTTTACTGCCTATAAGTCACTCGTTAAAGCACGAAACCGGGAAAAATTTGCCGCCTGTAATGAGCGTTTATTTGCACGCGGTATAAAAGTCGAGCGCGACTAAAATCGATTTTCGCATTCGCTCGATGTAACCAGCGCGCTCACTCAATTTTTTTTCTCCCGTTTGCATTCTTCGTGAAACGTGGTAGCCGCCGAGAGAAAAGAGATTTCTTCGCGTCATTTAGATTATCGACGACGCATTTACACGGATTTCCGCGGCGTTGCTGATGACGGAACCGACTTTTTTGCGAGACGCCTCAACGAGTGACAAAAAGCCCCGTTCGATCCGAACTATAAAAAGATGCGTTATCAATCTCGTCGGATATAGGACGAGGGTAAAGTGAAGAACACAGAAAGAGAGAGAGGAGACCGCAGGTGTGTCCGCGTTACGACGAAGTCGCAAACTTTTATTGCGACGCTGTAAGGGATGAGGGAGAGTGACCCAGAAAGTGAGACAGTCTAGAATACTATCTGCGAATCCGTGTCACGCTTTGAAAAATCTCGACATACACGACAGTAATGGGTATCTACAAAAAATGTAAGAATCGTCGCGAAATAGGAATATAGTTTATTAGAGCGAAACGCGCGAGAGAAAAACTTCGCACCAAAAGGTAGGAAGGGAGAGAAATGGAGAGCATGATAAAGAAAATGAGACAGTGGAAACTGGGATGTCCACTCAGAAGAATAGAGAAAGGGATAATAAGCGAGAGACCGCGAAAGTAAATAAAGAATGCAAAAATATGGTGTTGCATAAAGAGATCGTAGATGAATTAGTAGTAATAAAGAACACGGTGCGAAGGAACATAAACGTATCTCGTTATCGTTTTAAAAATGATCACATCATTACGGTATTTATTTGTGCCACGTTTAATAAGAAACGTGAAGTAAGAAAAATATTGAACAAAGCACGGATCCTAAAATAGCTAACTACAAAGCGAAATAGATGAAGAACGAAGCGTGTATCATTTAAGATATATCTATAACGGTCGGATACGTTCTTACAAAAGCCAATATTACAACATAAAAAAAATGGTACTTTGAAAGGTGGCGTAGGACGCGGACTCTTAAAGCGATGCTTTTGATCAAAACAAAGCCTCTCTATGAGCTGCTACTTCTCCGTAAAATCAAACGCGTCTTATTGAAGTACGTAATGCCTACATAATGGCAGGGGAAGAAAAAAAACACTGTATTATATACCGGGACAAATATAATTACATACTATCTCAAAGAGAGGTCCAGAATAAACGCGAAGAATTCGAGACGACGAGATCGCTCGGTCGGGGAAAAAAGAGCAAGGAAGAACTTTTCTGGGAAGAACCGAAGGAGTAAAGGAAGGAAACGAGGTTGTACACGGATATCTTCCAAAAGTTCTTGCATCATATATAGAACAATATCAGCAAACGGTATTTTTCGAGCATTCTTGGGGATACAACGTCATAGCAACTCTCGTAGTAAAATTAAAATTAATATTTATAACGTATAATCCTGATGATCATCAAATAAATTCATCGTTTAAGATTGAAAATAATAGAGAATAATTTTAGAAAATATTAAATGTCTCTGAAAAAGAAATCAGCTTTTTAATTGGTATATTCTCTATATCTCTATATCTCTCTAAACCTGAATCTCAGTGGATAGTCTCAGTGGATAGTTATCAGTGACATACTTGGCACTGATATTATCCATTGATTCAAATTTAGAGAGTTTTATTCATTATTTTATAAATCGCAATTGTTTAATTGTTTTAAATATCTCTCGTTTATAGCACTCACTCCATTTTATTGCACGGGAATATACTATCATTAATACGGCTTTTTAATTTATCGCTAAATAAATCCGAAACCTTCCGGACTTCAATTTCAGCGAAAATACCGTGCGAGCGATCTACCAATTTCTGGCGGACCGCGGAGGAAGTCGAAATTAAACATTCATCGCACGGTTTGCTGCGCGTTAATGACCACGAGAAAAAAACAGCAACACATAGCGGGGCGGATAGGATGCAAAGAATCGTTTGTGGAGAGTACAAAGATGAACCTAGACAAAAGGAGAAATAAAGATAGGGAGAGATAGATAGAGAGAAAGCAAAAAGTAAAGAAAAAAGGGACAGAGAAATAATTATAGCATTATTCGCAGGGGTATATTGCGGCGGTGTTGGTACAACGAGAGACGGACAGAGAGAAACATATAGAAAAGAACATCGGCAGCGACCACTAAACAGAGCAACGAGAGAGTGTGAAAGGAGGAATGAGCGGCGCAAACGTAGAAAGGAAGCCCTCCTTAATAAAAGACAAGGGAATATCAGCGACCTCACGCCTGGTCGTGACAACGACGACCGCATCCCATTCGCTTCAGCGTTCCTTTGAGCGAGAAGCCATCGTCGTCCCCTTCCTCGCTCCTCTCGTTTGCGACCGCGTTCCCTCATCCACCATGATCCACCGAAGACTCAACCCCTGACAATCCAGTGCGATCTGACACAGCAAGGAAGGGGAGATTATATTTCGTTGTGTCGTTCCTATCTTTTCACGTACGCTCTCGACTAAACAGGCCATTTCATCATCACGCACGATGTTTTCATTCGGTACCTTTTTTTTTTTTTTTTTTTAATAATTTTAATCTTTTTCCAAAAGCCGGCGTGACAATTGTTGAAATGCCAGCCGGATTTAATTCAAAAAATTTGTATACTCGTATTACTCGATCATGTTGATATTTCAATAAATATGGTCGAATTCGTCCAAATCTCTATACGCATAATTATACTTTTTTTACATTGCTGATATAACAGAGAAAAAAAGATATCTCATATTGCATTTTTCCTAACAGATATAAAAATCTCTCTGTTTAGCAAATTTATTTTAATTTCTCTTACAATACACATCCTTATCAGTATATACAATAATACAGAAAGTACATTCCTTCGATAATGTCATATGAGAGAAATAAGTATTTACAGCAACTTTTATCGTATGTACGAAAGCCATAAATATTTTCGCACGACTCATAAAGCCGAGCGTAAATGTTACTACTTTCAAGTTATAGATACTGGATCCATGCTTCTTCTTGCACAACTTCTATGTACTGTTCGCGAAATATGCTCGCGCGTATCTATTTCAGGAATGGTTGCTCGTGCAGGAGCAGAGGAACAGTTTGCGGCTATACACGCGCGTGTCGGTACATGCGCGAACGTGGCATTAAGAGCGTACAAGGGAAACAGATATGTGGACGAGAGAGAGAGAGAGAGAGAGAGAGACAAAGAGAGAAACCGAGAAAGGGATATCGATGCATGCGCGTGACCCCGATTCGAATCACCCCCGAAACGCGAATCTCTCCGAGTTTGCAGGCACTCGGAAAATAATTAGACCCATCGAGTTCCGGTACGCAGTCTAATGAGAGGCTTCCTCGGCCGGAAGCGACGGAATCTCCGCGATCTCCTTGAGCGGAATGCTAATCGTCCGCAATTACGCGATTGTATTTCGAGAGGGAAGACCGCGGACAAAAAAAAAGATACGAGGCAGGAATTTTATATTACACTCGTGTAATCTGCCATAATTTCGGGCGCGTCACTTTCAACCGAGAGGACAGATTTTAACACTATTTCCTTCTCTGAAAAATCCACCAATATGCGGAAATGTCAATCTCTCTCAGAAATTTATATAAAATTCTTTTTTTTCTTTTTAATCGTTTACATATGACAAAAATTTCGAAAAAATCAATGCATATGCAGTTATCATGCTGAATATCAAATTGCATTTAAATATTGAATTTTTAATTTATAGTAATATTTTAATACTATGTATTTATTCTCTTTTTTATCATTATCATTATTTTCTGATTTGTAAGAGTTTCGTAGAATATTACATTGAGGAAAAGGACAAAGCTTTATATTCTTTATGTTTACGAGTTGCTACTATTTTAATTTACATTTTTCATTCTCTATTATCATTTTAATTCTTTTACCAAGCTTGACATTAAGTAATAAATGTTACTATAAACAATGTTGAAATGTTACTATATAAAAGAGAAATTTTATTCGTGCATTGAGATTTTTATTGTACACCGTGAAATTTATGTCGGATAAAAGTTATAAAATATTCTAGATCAATTCGCATTATAAGTCTCTATCGCGCGTACATGCATTATTGAATTGCGTAACTGAAATCTTTCATGTCGGTGCTACAGTTATGCATTTATCGTTTATTATATGATCATCTTGCCCTTAACATGATAATATCGATAGAGTTTCACAAAGACAGAAAATGCAATAATGGGTGGGTTGGTAAAAGCCAAGTTAACGAGTGCCTCCATTTATTATATGTATAATGAGTATAAAAGCAACACTATCATTAACATTTTCTATATCAAAATTGCAATTAAATTTATAATAAAATGCAATCATTACAAATTTGTTCCTACTATCGCGTGACTAATAAAAATTTTCGAAGATCAACTCTCATAAATATGTGAAAATTCAAATTCGAGTAATATTCGCATTGTTTGCATGTATTCCGTGTATTCTTTACGATTAAATCATATTAATCAAAAACAATGAAATCGTATTAAATTCGTATTTAATTGATTAATCATAAAATTCACGAATGTAAGTCAAATATATTAATATTTTAAATACATGCCCTGAATTTTCATAAACAGCGTACATTAGATTTCGGAAAAAACAAAATAAAAATAAAAATTAACGTAATAAATAAATAAATTTAATACGTTTACTTTAATATTTTCCAAATTTAATTTTTTATACATTTCGTATCTATTATTTTTCAAATAACCCAATTTTTTAATAGTATCCACATATAAATATTTAAAATTTTATATCTATTTCTTTATTATGAAAAAACAATTATTTCTAAAGTGTAAATGAATTTTTTATAAATCAATTGCAAAATTTATTCACGATAATTCCCACAAATATGAAAACAGAGACTTACGTGTCGCGCAAGATATCTCGGCGAACAGGGCGATCGACAGTAATCCAGCCACGAGGAGGAGCGTGGTCAGGAAGAACGATCTCGAGCTGCAGCCCATCACGGCATCACTACAGATCACCACCCGATTCGCGCAGTAGTCCTCGTCGGATATCACCGACGGCGTGTCTCGAACTCTCGGCGACGCGAGAGACTCGTCTCTTCTCAGCTCAACTGACAATGAGCTCGAGGATCTCACTGTCACCCCCGCGGCGAAAACGTCCAGCTGTCATCCGCGCGAAAGAATCCACTCGAGAACCACCACTAGCGCGTACGTGCCGAGCACGCGATTCAGCATCGACGATGCACCGTCGCACGAGAAAACTGCAGTTCCGCCGCGACAAAATCGGACCTCTTGTCCGCGTCCCGCATCTCTTCGTGCACCAAATCGTCGTGTTTTCTCTTTCCCCTTCTCTTTCTCTCTCTTTCTCTCTCTCTCTTTCTCTGTAGCGCGAATCTTCACTTCACAGGCTAGAATCGCGAGAATCAACAATCGACACAAGACGACACCAAGGAATCTGGAATTTACGAAAGCTCCGCGTCAGGAAATCGACGACCTGACTTCCCAACGCGATCGCTACTAATCTCCTGTATAAAAGAGATCGCGATGGTATGTTTTCTCTCTAAGGTAAACCGGATTGATTCACTACTGCCGAATGCACAGCCCGATTATCGGATTTTGGAAGAATCTGGTCGAATTCTCCTGGGCGTAATGTCGCCGTAAGACACTCGTTAAACTTGGACACTAAAGCGTTGTAAGCGACGCGACTACAGATGTCGAGATGAATTCCATTCGGCGAAGAAAGAGCTCGTCGGTCGTTTCTTCTTGTAATGTGTTCCTGAGCCAGATTTAGTCCTCGCTAGTTTATGTATCCGCTGTCTTAGATTACTTGGCCAAACACAATATTTACGCTGAATGTACGTGTACAGTGATTTACGGATTAATATGTTAAAAGAAAAACACTTCGATAAATTTGATGTACTCATTTCCACTAATATAGATTAGCTTTAATCTTGATTCAACTTACTCTTCATCTTTTTCTGATGGCCATTTCTATGTAGATTAACTTTAATCTCTTGGATTAATTTACTTTTTTGATTTGATGCTTATCAGCATCATATTAGTCTTATAAACATCTTTTAAGATGTCTATAAGCATTAATATTATTAAATTGACTGTCAATTTAATTTATGATATTACTGCTCTAATTCTCTGTTAGGATTGTATTTCAAAAATGAAATTCGGAGCGCCATTTGTAGAATTGGATGCGAGTAAATAAATTTACACGGAATTATTTAAATACTAAAGCTCCAGTTTGACGTTAGGGGTTTTATTTCTGATTTGTTGTATTCACATTACGGTCTTAAAAGATACCATATTTAATATAATCTACTTTTTATCTTTTTTTAGTCCTAAGACCCGATTGCATCAACGTTACTTTGACTTTAAGCGAGGCTTACAACACTCATACTTTCTCTCTTTCTCTCTCTCTCTCTCTCTCTCTCTCTCTCTCTCTTTAAAAACAAGAGAAGGAGAAAGTTTTAAGCCTCGCTTAAAGTTAAAGTAATGTTAGTGCAATCAGGTCTAAGAATTAGAAGAGGATAAAGAGTAAATTAAATCGAGATTAAAGTTAATCTACATTAGTAGAAATGAACACAACTCTTAGAACTAAAAAAATGAAAAATAAGTTGAACCGAGATTTAAATTAATCAGCACGAGTGAAAATGGAAATTAATGATTTTTAAAAAAAGAATCGTAATTATAATAATATCGTTGACTGTGTTTATCATATTGCAATTTTTGTTCACGTTGCAATGAAATATTTTGTCAGAAATACTTTTTATAAGTTATTTGCTTCATCGACGCGTCATTTAAACCAATTGTAATACACGCGTGCGTGTAACGAGTGTTCAAATCCGCGATAAATGCACGCATATATAATACTCTGCGATCGCCATTGTATTTCACAACACGTTCGATCAACTCGTAATCTTTAATAGGATTTCACAGAATCTCTGTCTGAAATCACTGATCGCAACTCGCGCGGAAACGAGATGATCGCGATCAACTGATTTACAGCGACGTCTCCGTTTTCATTGAACGCAAAATTCTGTAGAAAATGATATCCCGTAGTCTCTCTCTCTCTCTCTTTCTCTCGGGAAAATGCGGATACAGCGCGAATCATTTATCGTTTGGTTTTCGAATCAATTGATGATTTACGCGGCTAATTGAGATATCTCGGATAATTTCGTCGGCCTGCCGAATCCGCGTACGAAAGAGCGAGAGCGAGCGAGCGTTATTCGCGTCGAACGTGGACATAAATCATCTTCGTGTTTCGTGCAAACGGACGGCCTTTTAAATTGATCGTCCCGGCAGGTCGGTCGTACTTGTGGATTGATACACCGATACGCGCTTCCGCGTGCTTCGAATATTAAAAAAGTCGCTCGTAAATTATCGTTCTTCATATTTGCGGTAATGTACGTTCAGATAAAATAATATCGAGACATCCGAACTAAATGTAGAGTAAAACGAAACGGCAATTGAGAGATCACAGTATTATTGCTCGAAATAACTTAGAAACCGTTTCGATCTCGTTATATGATCTCATCGAGTGTTTTTTTTTCTTTTTTTTTCGCGCAGCATTTTTTCAAAACCTATATTCTGAAACAACAGATGACGAGAGCGTTATTCGTTCTGAAAATTCGCGCGGGATGTTTCCATTTCACGTCGTTCGTAAAATTAAACGCCTAACTTTTGTCGTCCTATTTGCGCGCGCGC